>Ga0209828_1000042_pt1 | contig 94486 bp, 74 predicted proteins | sample MaitaG_FD_187429 | JGI IMG/M metagenome (GOLD analysis project Ga0209828, IMG submission 187429) | Marine algal microbial communities from Maine, USA - Maine_Asex2 metaG (SPAdes) (version 2) | ecosystem: Host-associated > Algae > Red algae > Unclassified | place: Maine, USA | collected 2015-01-05
GATTCATGACGCGCATGCGTAAAGTAGCCTGGACTCAGCTATGGATCCGGTTGCGTCCACCAGTTATTGCTTATTTTATAGCCCGCTTCACTCGTGTCATAAAAAATATTAACGAAAAGTTGGCCACAGATAGAGCAATCGCCAACCCCCAGAGTTGGAACCCAACTGCAGCACCAACAGCACCTGTCACCCAGATTGACGCTGCAGATGCGGTCCCTTGTACATGATCATCACTTTTCAAGATGGCGCCTCCGCCCACGAACCCGATCCCGGACATCAGCCCTTGCATAATACGCATCAACGCATCGGTCTCATCAGAACTCACTAGACTAAGCCCGATAAGTACGTAGGCACATGAGCCAAGAGCAACTAACGGAAACGTACGCAAACCCATGCTCGGCCCTTCGCGCTCACGATTCCAAGCCACGGGCATAGTTAATACTACACAGGCAACAAGCTGTATCAACATAACAGCAGTAGCAGGAAGCGAAATGATGGAAGTCTCCATCCGCTCAGTTTCGCACGTTTATCTAATCCGTTGCTCACTTTCTCTTAATATACTGAAGCATTTTATAACCGCGTTTGTAAGCACTCTAAAGACCAACCCTGTTGAATACAGAGATGTTCAACAACCCGCTGCTGTTTCGACGTGACCCGGGTGTCCACGAAAACTGGAATATCCCAATGCTACCAAGCGTTTTCTGAGGAGCAAGTAAAGATTGAATCATGAACAGCAATCTACAAATTCACAAGCGAATGTCATAAACAAACAGTAAGTACTGATACCTTCAAGCAACTTATGCACAGAGAGAGTAGAAAATGCACGAACTTTTGTGGATGACACGTTTTACAAATCGGCTGTCTTAGCATTAGCCGGAGAATCGATGATTAAGCACAATTTCAGTATGAAAGTGCCCAACTATTAAATTAGATTAATGCCAGAGTCAAAAAAAATGTATATCTCCACGAATCAATACCGAAGAGATTAAGTAAAATTTTCAATGCATTGTTAGCAGGTTTCATACCGGGTAAAACTAATGTATGGAATACGTACGTACAGACTATCGATGGAATCGACGCGCCGTGCCATTGGTGCTATCCATTCTAGTGTTAGGATTATTATTAGTTGCTCCTCTGATGGTTGCCGTGGTGAACGCATTGGCGATGGGTGCCTGGACATTTATACAGCTGCTATCACTCCACCGCTCCGCTCGTGCCACATTGACTGTTAGTAACTCCGACATAGAGTCAGAACCTCTATTCTTCTCCATTCACTTAGCAACACACAATGAGCCCCCAGAGGTGGTGTGCAGAACACTGGATGCACTAGCGCATATCCAATACTCAGCGTACGAAGTGATCGTTATTGACAACAATACAGCGAATCGAACACTTTGGGAGCCCGTACGAGCGCATTGCCGACTTCTCGGACCAAATTTTACGTTTTCGCACAGAATGAACGTTGAAGGTGCCAAAGCAGGCGCGTTGAACATCGCTCGAGAGGCTGCTAGCAGCGAAGCTCAGTTTATCGTCACAGTCGACGCGGACTACTCAGTAAATGCTGATATTTTGCTAAAAGCTTGTAGAGCTATCCGTCAAACGAATGCGGACTATATTCAATTCCCACAAGCCTATCTGTCCGTACAAGCCTCTCAGCGACCGTTGATTAACGAGCTGGGTGACTACTTTGTGCGACATGCTCAGAGCTCCGTGTTGGACAGGTCAATGCTGCTAACCGGAACGTTGTCAGTGATTAACGTAGATGCGCTAGATGCGGTTGACGGTTGGCCGACCACTAGCATCACTGAGGATGCAGAGCTGGGTCTTATGTTTCAATGCAAAGGCTATAAAGGGGTATTTGTTAATCAGCATGTGGGAGAGGGGCTACTACCACCCAGCGCGTTCGAATTGCGAAAGCAGCGACATCGTTGGACCAGTGGCAATGTACAGGTCCTTGTGCAGGCTTTTGTACACACGGCGCGTTCAGTTAAAATATCACACGTTTCGCAACTGAGCGCGTGGTGTACGTTCTTGGCGATTCCCTATGCACTGGTGATAGCGCTGCCTCTGTTCGCACTTGTACTGCCAAATGCTTCATGGCAATGGGCGCCTGCCATGGAGATTGCTCTGGTATCGGTGGTGATGCAGATGCTTGGCTTCCTGGCGCTGTCGAGAGCGTGCCCAGGGTTTTTCAGCGTGAAGTGGGCGCTAGTATTACCAAGCAGTTGGGCCACGGTATCAGCGCTAGTAGGTTCAACACAGGAATTTAAATGTACACGTCGGGTAGCAGGTAACCAAGAGCGGACTAGGGCTTACCTTCTAGTGTGCTACTTGCCATTGATCGCCGCGCTAACCGGCAGTGTAGTCCAGGGCTGGTGGAGCGCGGTCATTGCTTGCCTATTGATGCTATCGAGCGCTTATTACTATTTGGTTCTTGATGCCCAGTTGAAAATCACTCAGGACAGAACACAGTGCGGATCCACTAACAGGAGAGCTTCCCATGTCCTATGACGTTAATATAGTTATACCTACCTATAACCGAGAGCACATAATAGGGGAGGCGATAGAAGCCGCATTGCAACAGAGCTACACGCGTAGCGTGGTTACTGTGGTAGATGATGGCTCGAGCGATAACACGGGAGAAGAGGTAGGCAGGTTCCTTCACAGTGATCGCGTGCGATACATTTCTCTATCTGAGAATGTGGGAACTGCGCAAGCAAAGAACCTGGCAATCGCACTCAATGATTGCCCATTCATCACCTTCCATGACAGCGACGATCTACCCAGCCCGAACAAGATAGCGCGTCAGGTCCAGATTGCCAAACAGCAAGACATTAAAGCGGATCCGATACTCAACTGGGCGCTGACTGATTCGCAGCCTGGAAGCCAGTTATCGGTCGATCTGGTACTCAACGAACACCATTTTGTAGATGCGCAAGGCAAAACTCACCATATGCGTCGTGCTCTGAGTCTGGTCGATGACATGTTTCCGAATCTGCAAATGGCTGCTGGTGTTCCCGGGGATTGGATTTTAATCAATTGCGGACTGTTTCGCGCATCCGTATTCCGTGACCTGGGTGGATTCAGTGGTTGCATCGAGGAAGACCGGGAGCTTCGTAACAGGCTGATCTTCAACGGGCGGGTTCTGTGGTTGATACCGGAAGTACTAATGACCAAATATGAGTGTGAGGACAGCTTGACGGTCCAGTCTGATACCAATTACGACAGTAACCTGCGCGCCTCTCAGCGTCAGGTGGTATGGGATGCTGCAATGGATTTTAAACAGGGTCGACTGCCTAACCCTGTTACGATGGACCTGACTGAGATCGACATCGCTTGTGTCTCCCCTACGCTGCGCATCTCACAGGCACTGATGACGGTTGAGAGTCGACACCATCTGCATCGGGAGCTCAATCAGGCAATTCTACCCGAGGCACGTGCACAGAAAGCCCGATGTACCGCATAAGCTTTATAGACGGCTTCTGTCCACGTTCTTACGATACGCGCTCGTTAATGACAGAACCGATGGGGGGGACAGAGTCTACGATCACCTTGTTGGCAGAGTCTTTGAATCGATTTGCCGACATCGAAGTCGAAGTAGTACAGCATTGCAGAGAGTTGCCGTCGGTTAGTGCTAACGGTGTGCTTTATCGAGGCACGAGCAACCTGCGTGCTGAAGCGAGTACGCAACGCTCTGGAGTCACCGTTATCATCAACTCGCCCAAATTGTTGAAGATGTGGCGGCGCTATAACAAGAATGCGACGTTAATCTTGTGGCGGCATAACTTTCTAGGCAATCGTCATCGGCAGATACATCATCTGCTCGAAGAGATAGATGCACACATGGTGTGTGTATCTCAGCATCATTTGGCACATACCCACAACTATTTACAGCTAAGTACCAAGGCGCCGCGTTTGCACGCAATTGCGAATCCGGTTCAGATTTACGTTCCGAACGATGTCCGCAGGGATTCTGACAAGCTACTATTTTGTAGCTCGCCCCATAAAGGGCTTGACCAGTGCTTATCATTGTTTGAATCGGTTCGGCGCTTCATTCCTTCACTGCGTCTGGCGGTCTGCAATCCAGGGTATTTGCCCGACGCGCTGATACGCAGAAATGCGGTGGACGTGCTCGGCGCACTGACTCGTCCAGAGTTGCATCGGCACATGTCTGAATCGTTGTGTGTGTTCTATCCACAGACTCAATTCAGTGAAACCTTCGGACTGGTTGCTGCTGAGTCGAATCTGCTCGGCACACCCATCCTGGCGCCAGCACAAATGGGCGCTTTGTCTGAAGTGGTAGGTACTCAAGAGCAACTTGTCAACACGATCGATCTCCACACCTTGGTTTCTCTGCTGCAGCGCTGGCGTTCACACGGTCCACCAAAATTCGCTGAGATGCCATCGTTTGATCCCAACCGTATTGCTATTCAATGGAAGTCCGTTATCGATCAGCGCGGAGCACAGGCAAGTGCTCGGCCGGTAGATTCCACAAAGTTCCTGACAACCAACCCCAGAGCCCAAACCTATGAACAAAAAAATAACTTCGAAGCCGCCGTCAAACCGCTCTAAGAAGACCGCTTTGGCACGTAGAAAGAGTGCTAAAAAGCTCGCCCGAAAGGCTTCTGGCAAAAAGGTCAGCTATGGGGATGTCAGTCTTGAACGTCGCGACGGTGGTGACTCGCACCAGATGATCTCTGAAGGCATGTCCACACTGACGACACAGCAGGGTGTACCGGTTGCTGACAATCAGAACACGCTAACAGTTGGGGAACGTGGCCCTCAGCTGCTAGAAGATTTTGTCATGCGTGAGAAGATATTTCACTTCGATCACGAGCGGATTCCTGAGCGTGTTGTGCATGCACGTGGATACGGGGCACGCGGCTACTTTGAAACCTACGACTCGCTATCAGATGTTACCCAGGCCAGTCTGTTCCAGCAGGCAGGCTCCAAAACCGATGTTTTTGTGCGCTTCTCAACCGTGGCAGGAAGTGCAGGCTCTGCTGATCTGGCACGCGATGTGCGAGGGTTCGCCGTCAAGTTCTACAGTGAGACAGGTAACTGGGATTTGGTAGGCAACAACATCCCGGTGTTCTTCATTCAGGATGCCATGAAATTCCCGGATCTTGTTCACTCAGTCAAACCTGAGCCACATACTGGATTCCCACAAGCGCAATCGGCTCATGATAACTTCTGGGACTTTGTCTCGCTCGTACCTGAGTCCACTCACATGCTGATGTGGACAATGTCTGATCGTGGGATACCGCGTAGTTTCCGGTTTATGGAAGGATTCGGTGTGCACACGTTTCGCTTTGTCAATGCACAAGGTGAGTCCACCTACGTCAAGTTTCACTGGAAGCCTAAACTGGGCCTGCAGTCTGTTGTCTGGAACGAGGCACTGAAAATCAACGGAGTCGATCCAGATTATCACAGACGTGATCTATACAACGCCATTGATGCGGGTGACCATCCTGAGTGGGAACTGGGCGTACAGCTATTCGATGATGCGTTTGCTGATGAATTTGAGTTTGACATACTCGATCCCACCAAACTCATCCCAGAGGAGCAGATTCCGGTACGCCCCATCGGTCGTATGGTGCTTAATCGCAACGTTGATAATGTGTTTGCTGAGACTGAGCAGGTAGCCTTTTGTACGTCCAATGTTGTGCCTGGTATCGACTTCACCAATGATCCACTTCTGCAGGGTCGTAATTTTTCGTACCTTGATACGCAGCTCAAGCGGTTGGGCTCGCCCAACTTCGCTCATCTGCCCGTAAATGCACCTCGGTGCCCCTTTGCACACTTCCAGCAGGATGGGCATATGAGCACAGTGCAGCCTAAAGGGCGAGCTAACTACGAACCGAACTCGTGGGCTGAGCACGGTGGTCCTCGGGAGAATGCTCAAACAGGGTATCAGTCGTTTGCAGCATCCGAGTCTGGAGAAAAGCGTCGAGTACGGCCGACATCATTCTCCGATCATTATAGCCAGGCGCGACAGTTCTACCTCAGTCAAAACCAGATAGAACAAGCCCACATCGCGGATGCTTTCGCATTTGAGCTCTCAAAAGTAAAAACACCGGCTATTCGTAAGCGTGTAGTGTCCCATCTACTCAACGTTGATAAACAACTGGGGCAGAGCGTTGCCTCCAAGATCGGCATCCAGCCCTTGCCAAAACCTGCTCCTGTGGCAAACAAGGTGAAGACGCTGGATACCTCACCCGCATTGAGTATATTGGCCAAAGGGCCAGACTCATTTAAGGGACGCACTGTAGGCGTCCTGGTAGATGAGGGTACTGATGCGAAGACCTTGAGTGCGTTGCGCGCTGTTGTGAAAAAAGTAAAATCACAGCTAAGGCTGGTGGCACCCAACGTTCAAGGTATACACGATAGCGACGGTAAAGCCCTGTTAATCGATGAGCGTATAGAAGGCGGCCCATCTGTGCTGTTTGACGCTGTCGCCTTGATCATACCGCCCTCGAGCCTGGATAAATTCAAGGATAACCCTGCGGTGCGTGATTTTGTCACTGACGCCTATGCTCATGCGAAGTTCATTGGGTATAGTAAGGAGACGATCGATCTTCTCCACCATGTTCTGCCTGAGGATCTGGAAGAGGACGCAGGATTTTATCAATTGGACAAAAAGCGTACGAACAGCGAGCGTTTCATCGAAAGCTGCACGCAGCTTAGGTGTTGGCAACGGATGAAATGATACAACATTAGTCTCGTGTCTCAGGGGCGTAAGGTTTGCTCACTCTGGATATCCTTAATAACCGCACGTTGTACACTGCTGTACCTGATGTACCGTGGGCAGCGAGTCCCATACACTTAGCTAAAGTAAAATTTCATGAAGGCGTTACTGCTCGGATCTATTGGCACTATTTGCAGTACCTCAGAGATTCAACTGGAAGGGTAGAACACCGCGTTCAACTACGCAGGGCTGGATTGGTACTGGGATGCGACGACGTACAAGCGTCTATTGGGTGTGACGGGCGGAAAAGCGCGACTACGCGACTACGTGAGTACGCTGGAGAGGTGCAAGCACACTCAGTAGAAGATGCTCTGCTTGAGCAGATATATGAGCATAAGACTGAACACTACCGAAAGGCGATACGACCGGGGCAGGTGAGTATACGCCCCGGTGTCAGGCGCCTGATCGATGCCGAAAAGACATCAGGTATCACGCTTTTTTTCGTCACTACGACAGAGAGCCGAAATTTGAAAACCATTGACTACGCGCTAGGAGAGGAGTTCACGCTGTCAGATTTTGATCTAATACTGGACAGAGACATGGTGAAGGCGGAGAAACCTGCGCCAGAGACGTATCAGCTTGTGCTGGATGCACTTGATGTCCGAGCATGTGATGCGCTAGCCATCGAGGATACGAGTGAATGTGTCGCTTCGGAGGTAACTGCAGGCGTGAGCAGTATTGCGACGCCGCATAGCTTTAGCGTCAATCAGAATTTTAGCAAAGCGGTGGTGTGTCTGGATCATCTGGGCGATCTTGCAACCTTGATCTTAGGTAGGCAGGTGACAGACGAAGGGGTTGTTACAGTCGAGAGCATTGGAACCGTGATAGGCACATTGGTTACGGATAATGGCGATACTAGAATACGGTAAAGCGTTTCTGGGATGATACTGGCCGCTGTTGGTTAGCTGCTGATAGTGTATTAAACGATGATCTTAAGTTATTGTTACCTCTCTCTACACATCGTCGGCATTAGGGAAAAGAGATTTAAGCGTTACCAGATCACCAGACTCAGCAATAAGTATTCCACTGAGCAGCCGAGCTAGCGATCCAGGATCATCCAAGAACCTGTCGACTGAGATTGTCTCATCGAAATGTTCATCGTGACTCAAGCAATGCCCCGATACGACACAGTCATCATCCGCATTGATCGCAGATTTCATGCATAAAGCCCTATCCTCAATAGTTACGGCTTGTTGTGCTGATACCTACATCTGTTCCAGTGCTGACAGATTACGCTCAGGCTCAGGCCTATCGTTTTATACGGCACCGCTGGTGGCGATGACATCGAATTCATCAGTTGACAGGGGGCCGTCTGATTGGTGAAAGACAGCATCCGGGTTGACCATCTCTGTACCGGTCGTCCAGCTCACCTTTATTCTCCGAGCGCGCGCAATCCGTAAACACCCTGATCACCCCACTGCGAATCGGCTGACACCAGTGCTCTAGTGTGCAAGCGACCTACACAGTTTCACAGTGATGGGACGCTTTTAAGTTCACACACTTATCGATGAACGTACCGATCTTAACTCACTCCGGTCTTACCATACCACCATGGCTGCACAGCATAAACTTGTACAGTGTTAAATCCCAGTGGGAACTTGTTACTAGGCTACGGTGTGATGGCGATGGGCGCAACTGGGAACGGGTTGAGCAAGTATGGCTCAATCCAGAAAATCAGCCCAAGAAACCTACGCGCTCGGATAAAATAGCTGCGTAGGTAGATATTGGACAACTAGCTAGAAAATCGCCGCGCCATAACTCAGTTCGCTTGTCACGATTGCGCAACCTCCTGATGACTCCGGTCTGCGCCAACTCGGTCCATATCACCTCATGTTTATCACACCAACGCTGTACTGCCTCGTCACGCTCGTACGTACGTAACAGACCAATTTCCTCGTGGCTGACAATAGAACTCAATAGCGGCGCCAGATCCTTCAGTCGATCCAGAGCGGAAATAACCTTATCATGAATGAGGCAGCATTCTCCTCCGGAGGCCCGAACCACCTGAAGCAAATGCTTGAAAGCCTGCAGTTGCGCATCCACATGGCGTGCGGAGGTTTCCAATGCCTGCATCGCACTGGGTTCCAGGATAAAGATCCCCAGCACCGGCTCATTAGCCTGCAGTGCATGGCTTAGGGCAGGGTTATCTGATACGCGGAAATCTTTCTTGATCCACCACAAGATCATACGAGGCTGGCCATATTGTGTGGGTTGTAAGGTACCAGATGATGTTCTCTCGCTTGCACCGTGTGTAAAGATTAAACTGATCATCTCTAACAAGCTCTACGACAGCGCTAGCGACCTTTTCTACAACGCTGTAGACGTGTAAGAATTACCAGCTAAAGAGGCGTTCTAGTAATAGTGGTAAATTAATGCTTGTACGCACTAATCACATATCCTTGATAAATACGCAGGAGAGTACAATGAGTCAGTCTGTATCGCGAATCTCAGTTGATAAAGCGTCAGTCTACGCCTTCGAAATTACCGGTAAAATCAGTGCTGAAGCGATGGAATCCATGGCCAAGCAGATGAATGCAGCCTTTGATGCTCACAAGGAGAAAGTGGATATGCTTCTCTTGTTTCGAGATTTTGAAGGCAGCGAGTTCGGCGCCTCATTTGATGGTGATGTCATCAGTTCCCGTTTTCGCGCGCTGACTAACGTCGATAAGTATGTGGTGGTCGGTGCACCCGACAGCGCAGAGACCATGCTGGAGATGATGGGGGCTATCATACCGGTCGAAACTCATACGTTTGACCTGAACGAGCTAAACCAAGCCTGGGCGCTGCTAGGCGTCACTCCGTCATTTGCATCGGCATAGCAAGAGAGTCCCATGATAATCTGCCCTCATGATTGATCTGTCGATTGACGACAGTACAGGAACTGTAAAGGGCTCACGGATAGAGCCTACACCGTTGGATAAGCTCGTGGATAAGAACGCTGCCGTAGATGATCTGGATACCTTGGATGTTGGTGTTCCCATTGTGCATCCAGCGTATGGGGTCGGCCTCTTTTCCGGATTGGAGCGTATCGATTCTGGGTCGCTTGAGCATGAGTTTCTAGTGCTTGAGTACGCGGACGACGAGAAGGTATATGTGCCGGTCGGTTCGATGCATCTGTTAAGCTATTATGGGTATCACTCTTTGCAGGTTGCAAAGCTACACCGCTTAAGTCATGACGGTTGGCAACACGGTAAAGACAAAGTGATGGCTAATGCCATAACAGCTGCCGAGCACATTTGGCAGGCACGTTCTCAAAGAGAGGGGCGACTAAAACCCTATCGCTGTTAATCGTGAACGGTATCAGTCGTTCTGCGATAGCGTACCGTTCGATCTAACGGCAGACCAGGTAAGCGTTATTCGGGAGGTCTTTGCTGATCTATGGCGCTATTTTTCTATGGATCGGATCGTGTGTGGCGACGTCGGATTCGGAAAGACCGAAATTGCGATGCACGCAGCCTTTGTAGTAGCTGATGCTGGTCTGCAGATAGCGATCCTTGCACCGACCACGCTCTTGGCGTACCAGCACTATCAGAGTTTCACAAAACATTTCGTTGATCAACCATTCAGTATCGAACTACCTACGGGTATCATTAGTACCGCTGAGCGTTCTTGGGTGAAGGAGGCCATCGAGCATGGAGCAGTCGATATCGTCATCGGCACTCATCAAGTATTAGCTAAGACGGTGAGCTTCAACTCACTGGGTTTACTGGTAATTGATGAGGAGCACCGATTTGGCGTAAAGTATAAACGCCGTCTGTCAAGGGCTCGCGAACAGGTGAACACTCTGTCATTGAGTGCCACGCCTATCCCTGGAACGCAGGCGCAAGCGGTTACGGGCTTGCGAGAGCTATCGTTGCTTAGCATGCCTGTGCCTGGCCGGCTACCGGTACGCACTATTACTGGCCCCTGGAAGGACGATCAGGTGCGTGATGTGTGTCAGGAAGAGATGGCCCGCGGTGGGCAGGTGTTTCTCGTGCACGACAGAGTCAGTTCGATAAAACGTATTAAGCGGCACGTTCAGTCTCTACTTCCTGATGCGCGTATTGTGCATGCACACGGTCAGATGAAGCCGGAGAAGTTACAACGTATCGTGCACAGTTTCAAGCAAGGCGATGCGGATATCCTGTTAACGACTACCATCCATGAAACAGGTATTGACATTCCGAATGTCTACACGCTAATCGTGGATCGAGCCGATCTTCTGGGCCTGGCTCAACTCCATCAGCTCAGAGGTCGGGTTGGATGTTCCTCAAAATCGGCTATCGCCTTGATGTTGACCTCATCAAAGGAAGAACTTAGCCACCAGGCTCAGCAGAGTCTGGAGACGCTTTGTAAGGCAATGGAGCTCGGTGCAGGCGCATCGGTGGCGACGGGCGATCTGGAGATGCGAGGTGCTGGTGAGCTATTAGGAGATGGTCAGTCCGTTCAATGTGAGGCGGTTGGGTTTGCGCTATATAGTGAATGGCTAGGGCGTGCTATAGCTCAGTTAGAGCGACGTGGAAAAATAGATCCCAGTAATATCGCCACTCGTCAAGTAGAAATCGATCTGGGCGCGCCAGTTTTGCTGCCAGACACATACATCAGCGATGTCAATGATCGACTACGCCTGTATCGTCGATTATCCCGCGCCCAGTCAGTGCAGGACGTGCAGGTACTTGAGAGAAGTTGCGAAGCTCAATTTGGTCATCTGCCACCCGAAACCGTACGGCTGTATGTGGCTACAGCGTGTCGACTTCTGTGTACTGAGGTCGGGGTGATGTATCTTCATGTGGAGGGGAGTATTGTACTATTCGGTATTGATGCAGTAGGTACAGCGCAGCCTGAGGTTTTGTCATCGCTCGCTACTCAACTTGGAGACCGGTCTGTCACGTGTTCCTTTTGCGATATCAAGGCAGAATTTGCGACAGACGACGAGCAGGAGCTGCACAGGCTCATTATCAGGACGCTAACTCAGTGTCGCGATGAGCTTCTCGACTCTGCTTCAAGGGCGGCATAGAACCATGGACTGGCTATTGTCGAGTTGGAGCGGCGTACTGCAGATCGTAGTCAGTGCTCCGTTGATCTTGGGTGCCATCATCGTCTTCATCCGGCTGAACGGGCTGCGTAGCCTGTCCAAGATGTCGAGTTTCGACTTTTCTGTCACCGTTGCGATTGGCAGCATCCTGGCCAGTACGTTGCTTTCAGATTCAGTATCGGTCATCGATGGGGTGATTGGGGTAGGAACATTACTGTTTGCACAGCGACTGATCGCTATATCAAGGGTGACGGGAGGTGCATCGTCGCTAGTGGATAACGAGCCTGTGGTGCTGATGATAAAAGGCACCCTGCTGACTCATGTTCTAACGAGAGTTCGGGTCACACCTGAGGATGTTTACGCCAAGCTACGAGAGGCTAATGTGATTGAAATGAGTGAGGTCTATGCAGTGGTCCTGGAGGCTACAGGTGACATCTCAGTGCTCCACGGCTCAAGTGATAAACTGGTGGACCCATTATTGCTGCAAGGGGTTAAGGGTGGTGCTGACGCATTGCAGCAAGTTGGGGCGATACGCTCGAGATAAGCGTTGCAGAAATCTCTCAGTTCCACACTATTGCTATTGCGACGGGGTTAGGTCCGCACGCTCGGGCTCCAATGCGGAGCGACCCGTGAGAAAGTGTCCAAATGCTTACCATCTCTGCACGTGATCACAGATCACCTTGACAACCACCAGAATAGGGACGGCCATCAGTGCGCCAGGCATTCCCCATAGCCAGCTCCAAATAGTGACGCTAAGAAACACAGCAACAATATTGAGCGATAGCCTGACCGTCGTCTGTGTATCAGCACTGGCACGCGAAGCCGACTCTGTGGGTTCGGACAGCATTGCACTCGCCTCGGACGCGCTTCACTCTTTTCCCATCTCTCGTTTACCCATCGGGTATATAGACCCTCATCGAACGATGCTCCCTCAGATGTCGGCCAGCTAAGCCGTCACCGCGCTAGAGATCGCCTTGACTTTGCTTTGCTCGTATATAGGCACTCGGCGCAGGGGGGAGTATCAAAGCACAAGCTGTTTGCAAATCGCGAAAAGTGTATGCGCAAGACAGCGATCAGGTAAGCGAATTCGGCTGTAAGTTCAGCATCATTTGCAATGTTTTCAAGAGCGCTCACCGTTCCATTAATATTAATTACGCACCTAAGCTCTACACACAATGTATCATTCTCCAGAATCGGTGAAGTCGAAACACATAATCTTCAGGCATCCTAAAAGCGTCGATGAAATCATCCGGACCATTCATCAATCCTATGGTTATTTGCACTATGAAGATCGTATGCCGCAGTTGCGAATACACGATGGCGAGCGGTATTTGAGGTCACGCTACACTGAGTGAGGCATCTAACGAAACAATGCTCTCAAGGCTAGAGCTATGCTTTGATGGCTACGATCCGGCTGAACAGAGCACGCTCTACAGAATGCTTGAAACCACGATTGCGAGTGACAATCGTGTAGAGTCACACGCTAATCAATAATCCCATTGGGTGTTTCTTGCGTGCCACGACACGGTTCTCTACGCCTACCTATAGCCTGTAAATCATGAGCGATCAGAATGTCGAGAGTTGTTTCGTCGCAAAGTTGAGTCACTATGTCACGCTCACCGATCCTGAGCGGAAGTCGATAGCTTGTCTCGAGCAGAATCAGCGCCAGCTGCAGTCTCAAGAGACCTTGTACGCTACAGATGCGCTGTCTGATAAAGTGTATGTCATTAAATCAGGCTGGATGTACAGTGGCCGAGTCTCTGAGAGAGGGGCGCGCCAGATTGTGCAGCTCCATTTTCCAGGCGATACTCTAGGTATGCACGAGTTGCTCTTTTCCCATCGTACTGTGTATAGCCAGGCGGTAGAGGATGTCACAGTGTGTCCGATGCCAAAGACTGCGATGAGTACGTTGGCGAATGAGGCACCCGATATCGCCTTACTTATTTGTTCGATTGCAATGCGTGAACAGGTTGTCTTATGGGATCTTGTGCAGGCAATATCTAGAACGAAAGCACATGATCGGCTTCTCTACCTACTGCTCTATATTTTGCACCGTTTGCGGATCACCAACCGGCAGATGAGTGATACCTTTCGTTTGCCACTCAATCAGAGCGCGTTAGGCGATATGCTGGGTCTGACCAATGTGTCGATCAGTAACGCATTCACGACGCTGGAGGCACAAGGGCTGGTTCAGCGTAAACATGGGTATGTCCAGATTCATGATGTAGGTAAATGTACTAAACAGACAGAATTTATTGATAGATTTAGTGACCTGGATATCAGCTGGTTGGACAGAAGATAATAAACGCTAGCTCAAGCAGTTGGTCCGAGAGCTAATGTCGGCACGACGTGCTGTGAAATCGGCCAAATCAGCGAATGATGATAAGGCGATGGTTGAAGCACGGCAGCGAGTAAGTGATGCAAAGATCAGTATAGGCGAGCGCGGAAACCCCTGGTGGGAGCTTTCAACTGAGCATTCGCTAGCAATCCGGCTATAGGCTACTATTCGGGGTCTACTGCGCAGTCGCGAACATGGAAAGACCATTTGTCCCTCATAAGCGGCGCGTATTCTGGGTAGTGATCAATGGAGAGATTTGCTTCCAGCCACTAACGAGCGCGCTTGAGCTTTGGAGCGCCACGGGTGGTTACACGTGACACAGAGAGGTGAGCGTGTGAACTACCCGACCAACGTAGCGATAAAGCTCAGACAAACTTTAGTTTTCGCTTTCCAGTTTTTATCAACTCCTGCAACCCGCTAACCCTTCGTCAATCGCTTCCGATTAGCGCTGACACGAGACGTATAGGGTCTTGTCAGCATACGCTCTGCTGACCGAGTAGCTCGGCCAACGCCCCCATCGGCATCTCCACGGACAAATCCGTACCAAAGCTCATACCAGAACTGGGTCGGCGCCAGTGCCATCTGCCTCTGTAACTCAGAAACTGCGGCCTCCTTTTCTGAGAACATCTTTCGAGTCTCTTTCTCAGCACGTACCGGATCACTGATCCACCACCAGGGCAGCATAGCCAACCGAACCGACATGACAACACCGATGTCTTGATGATACTGCTCGAACTGACTGCGATTCATGGCTACACTGACTCTGTTAGGGTTAAAGGCTGCATTCGAAGCCTTGATGATCTTACGAAATTGATTATACCGTCCTGATCATCAGTTTAATTGTGCCAGACGACACGTGGAGTCGTGCTGGGAAACACATGGAAAGGGCTGTTCGAGCACAGTGAGGCTTGATAACAGGCATTTTTACATCGCTCCACGCTACTAACAGGCTTTAATCTGCATACTCTCACTAGCAGCCCATAGCTAGATTACTCCATGGAATACCTGTTCAGTATCATCGTAGTATTTATCGCGTTTCTTATGCTTGATGCTGTCTGGCTTGGTTTAATAGCATGATCATTCTATGCAAAACAGCTTGGCGATCTGCTACGCGACGAGCCATTGAATGCACCAGCGGGGGTATTCTATTTCTTTTAAGCAATAGGATTAAGCGTGATAGCAGTGCAACCGCTTGTTCCGGATCTTTCATGGCAGAGCAGCGCAGCACTCGGTACGCTGATCGGTTTTCTGTCTTATGGCACGCATGACAGGACAAATCTGTGAACAATCAAAGGCTGGCCAACCCTGATGAGCTTTGTTGATTGGATGTGGGGTACCTTTCTGAGCGGTACCGCTGCAGCCATTGGCCGGATAGCGGTGATGTCATTTACTTGATTGGTGGTCAAGCAAATGTTGGGAAGTCCAACTTGCGTCAATCTCTTGTCCTCTCGCTGCTATATATTCGGATACGGCTTAAACCGACGCCTGATCAGTCCAACCTTTCTCTCATAATATTAAAGCGCTTTAATGAAGGTGCTCTGTCAGTATGTCTAGAAAGCTATCTATAGCCTAAAGCCTCATTATCGCCCTGGCTTTCGAGGGCAGGCATGTTGTAAATATTGCAAGTAGAAAAATGAGTTTAGTACTTGCTATAACCTGTTGAATCTTTGTTACGGGAGTACAAGATTATGAGTACCGATTCATCATCTATTGAATCCATATAGAATAGTTCGGCAGAGGCTGCGCAGACGCTAAAGAGTGAAGCCAACAGGTTGGCGAGCACTGCACAGAGTGCGACAGAAAACTTGGCGCGTGATAAAGTCGAAGATGCTCGAGGCGAGATAGCAGCACGCACGAATAGTGTCGAGCATGCTGTTGACGATATAGCGTCGACACTTGGTGAGCACAGCGACACGCTGGGTAATTATGCAAGTGAATTCTCGGACAGCTTATCCAGCTTCAACGACAAGCTAAAGAATCGTTCACTTGATGAGCTGGCCTCGGATGCAAGAACACTGGCGAAAGATAACCCAGCGATGTTCATGCTTGGGGCAGTTACTATTGGCGCCATAGCAGCACGCTTCTTCCAGGCATCCGCATCGACCAGTTCAGGGACATCATCAACGCATCTGCGTGAAGGCGCAACAGGGACAGCAGGCTCATCAATAGCCGAGTTTGATAGCACATCGACACAGGTCATCCGACCAGCTGGAGGGTATCAGTAATGGATACTCTGGATAATACGATGAAGGAGCGGCAAATAGCCTCGACGGACGCTGACCAGAGCGCAACCGGGTTGCTATCAGCGCTTGCCGATGATGTTACAGGGCTGATTCGCTCGGAACTTAGATTGGCAAAATCTGAAGTGAACGAGTCGGTCAGTGATGTCAAAGCAGGTGCTGCTAGTCTTGTTATCGGGGCGGCGATTTTAATTCCAGGCGTGACTCTGCTTATCGCTTCGATCGTGATGATGGTAGAGGCATTTACAGGCTTGGCCATGTGGTCCTCCACCCTATTGGTAGGTGCCATCGTGACCATTATAGGTGTGGTGTTGCTGACAACGGCTAAGTCGAAACTGTCGGTGGAAAACGTCGTTCCATCGCGCACCCAATCAGCGTTACAGAAAGATGCAAATCTTGTAGAGAGGAAATTGTCATGAGCACAACGAACGAAAATCAGGATCCTGAATCGCTGGAACGTGAGGTCGATGCTCGTCGCTCCGATCTGAACAGAACCTTGAATGCTGTAGAGCAGAAGCTCTCACCCAATCACCTGATGGATCAGGCAATGGATTATTTTGGTGACAATGGTAGTGATATCGCCCAATCGGTCAGTCGATCGTTCAAGGAAAATCCTTTGCCTTTACTACTGACAGGTGTTGGATTGGCGTGGCTCATCTCCAGCCAGTCGCGCAGCGGCGGACGTGACTACCACGACGCCTACTACCGTGATCAGCTGTTGAGAGACACAAATGGCAGGGTTCAATCGTCTGATTACACAGGTGATGCGTACACGTATGCACGTGTTAATTCCCCCTCTGGACAACGCCCTCACCAAGCCGCTTCATCGTATACCGGCGGATCCGTCGGTAAGGATGACGATGATTCCATGATGGATAAATTCGGTGAGCGAATGAGTGAGTGGACCAGTATAGCGGAGCAGTGGAAAGAGGATCTAAGCTCTCAGCTGAAATCGATGAAGCAGGAGGCGGGGGAGTCTGCAGAGGACTGGCAGGCACGCATCGTTAGCGCGTCGGTTGAACACTCGCAACGTATGGAACATAGCATGCGTCAGGTGCAACGCCAGGCTAGCCTTACGACCCGAGAGCATGCGCAGTCGGCGAAGAACTTCATGCAGGAGCAACCATTGGTCGCTGGAGCGTTGGGAATTGCAGCGGGTGCGTTGATTGGTGCACTTCTACCATCAACGTCGGTGGAGGACAAATTGATCGGTGAACGTGCCGATGACGTCAAATCCTCCATGAATGACAAGGCAGCTCAGGCGAGTTCAGAGGCGGCATCTGTTGTTTCAGACAACGCAAAAGAGCTTCGTAAGAAAGGCGAGGAGAAGCTTGGTGAAGTAGACTCGAAAAACAGGGACGCTGAAGAACGAGTCAGCTCAGCGTAAGAGAATGTTCTGGTTGTGTGGGGAAAGCTCGGGAAGTTTCCTTGATTATATCAACAAGGGCCAGCGATGTATCGCTGGCCTTTTTCTTGTGCTCCAGACTAATAGCTAGTGCTCAAGCTTGTGTATTGACCAATTCATCTGCCATAGTGGCACCGCGTTGGCCCATCGGCTCATCAGGTCCGCTCGTAGTATCATGTGCAGTCTGGTGCTCCATTTCGGCATTTAGCTCGCCGCTGATCATTAACACGATAACCACCAGCCAAAGCCAGGTAAGAAAACCTACCACGGCGCCCAGGCTGCCGTAGGTCTCGTTATAAGTGCCGAAATTCAACACATAATACGAGAACAGTGCAGACGCGATTACGATCATCAGCCCTGCAAAGATAGCACCAGGAGAAGTCCAGCGCCATTCAGGACTTTCACGACTTGGTCCAAATCGATAGAGGCAGGCCATGAATACAATCAGTCCTAGTAGGGCAAGTAGAGCTGTGACCGTGGTCGTAAGCCAATTCGGTAGTGCTATACCGATCTGATTTTGAAAAGAAGTAAATAAGGTGCTGAGTATGAGCAGCGACATCACACTTAAAATCGTAGCCACCGTAAAACTTAAGGTGACCGCATTGAGTTTGAAAAAGCCACGGGCCTCTTTTTCATTGTAAGCCACATTCATTGCCTCGAACAGTGCTTTCATACCTGCGTTCGCACTCCACAGTGCGATCAACAGTGAGGTGATAAACGCGATACCCAGAGCACTGTCTTCTGCGCTGGTTAGTCGCTCAAGCTGCTGATTCAAAATATCAATAGCACCACCAGGTATTACACCGGCTAGGGATTGGACATGATCGCTGATGTCGGCGGTGTCAAATGCCAGGCCATAGATCGACACGAAGGCTGCGAGCAATGGGCCAAGAGCGAGCAGGAGGTAGAAAGTCACTCCTGCAGCGACCAATAGAACGCGATCGTTAGAAATCTCTTTACAGACTCGCATAGCGATATCTTTCCACCCAGCGGCAGGTATGTCAGTAGGTACCTCAGCACCACGACCCCGACCAGAGTGAAGGTCCTGATCAGAGGATGTATAGGAGGTTTGTTCAGTGCTAGCGTTCATCGATTGTCTCATTGAGTTTGTTGACGATATACGTCTTGTCGAGCCTTGACAACAATGTAGCTACGGACTTTAGACGTTGCAATAGGTTTGGAGCAGTGAGTGCTCCGTTTACGTTGTAGGAAAAGCGGCCCTCCACTCATCGACAGAGTCATGTTTGCAGGAAAGGTAAATCCTGCACTTGGACATAACGTGTGTAAATGCGCAGATCCCCTTCATTAGGTCAGCAGTTGGCTGTACACTTTAAAAAAATGCCAAAGGCAATACCAATTTTGCCGTTGGCCCCTGCATTTTTACGTATTATACGAGTTTATTAAAACGCTAGAGGCGAAGACCATGGGTCGTTCATTGGCTGTTGTCGGATTAGGTCCTCGTGGACTATATGCCCTGGAGTGCTTCGCCGCTCAGTTGAACTTACAAGAATCGACAGATCAATGGCTGCTGACATTATTTAATGACAGCGAATATCCAGGTGCTGGTCCAAACTATGCGCCGGACCAATCAGCATTGAACCTGCTAAATATACCGGGCCGTGAGGTGCCACTACCGCGCCGCCCCTCAACATCAGGCAGAGTCAGTATCCCTGAGTTCCCCGGTTATCTCGAGTGGCAGGATGAATTTTCGGTAGTGGACAGACTGGGATACGACGTGTTTCCGACTCGAGCGAGCATCGGTCGATATCTACACGCACGGTTTAATTCGTGGTTAGAGGCATGGCAAAGCTCGCATGAGTTTACCTTGGTAGAGCGTGCGGTTATGTCACTGGATACCTCGGATGATTATGTCGTGCTCGTAGATGGGGCTGGTAAGCGGTACGCGGAGCTGACCGATGTCATTTTCACCATTGGCCATCAGCCGGAGACAGATGACGATTCGATGGTCAGTTGGGAGCGCTTTGCCAAAGGTTCGACAGACTGCCACTTAGTTAAACATCCCTACCCGACCAAGCAGTTCACTAAACCTGAGATCTTTACCAACCGCGCAGTCGCTGTACGGGGTTTAGGTCTCAGCATGATCGATACCGTAAAAGCCTTGACCGAGGGCAGGGGTGGCAGCTTCAAGGAGAAAGCTGGTGAACGACTCGCCTTTGAGTACACGCCGTCAGGACGGGAACCAAGCCAGATTCTGCCGTTCTCGCTGGACGGACTGCCGATGGCCCCTAAACCTGCAAATGAGGCCATTGATTTACAGTTTGCTCTTGAGAGCAGTGAGCAAACATTGCTGGTTGACGTTCTATCATCACATCAGGAACTGCACGATGGTCAGCATCTTCGTGAGTTGATAATTGATACGATGGCTGAGCTGTGTGCCAACGTATACATTCGTCTGGGTGCAAAGTGTCTGACAATGGACGAGTCTCAGGAGGAGGTGGTGCGTATAGTCAAAAAATGGTTCCAGGATGAGTCCTTCCAGCATGTGGGCATTGTCTCTCACAAAATATGCACGCATGCGGCGCTTAAGGTGTTTATGGCTATGGCAACCGGTCATGCACTAGTATCGATAGACTATTGCGCAGGGCAGGTGTGGCGACAGTGCCAAAAGATGTTTTATCGTGAGTTAGCTTTCGCTCGTGAAGAGCGTACTTTTCTTGCACCTTTTATAAAATTAGATCAACGAATGAAGCGCTATGCCTTCGGTCCGCCCGTCGACAGCGTAGCTCGTCAACTCGCTTTAGAGAACGCCGGGCTGGTCAGGTTTTCCGTTGCTGAGGATCCAGTGATTCGTCCAGACGATAATCACTGGATACTGATAGGTAGGGACGACAAAGTGGTGGCAGACGTGATGATTGACACTGTACAGGCATCACCTGCTTTGAAGCGGACCACTTCTGATATCGTCGCCTCACTTGTTCACGACAACCTATTAGAGTCTATCAATGACGTTTTGGGTGCTAAAACACAGCGCGATGGACGTATTCCTATAGATCATCGCGCTCAGTCAAAAGTCTCGATAGCGTTTGTAGGACGACTGGCAATAGGCAACGTCATCGAAGCAGACGCACTGATGGAGTGCTTCGGTCCTGCTCTTGAGAGTTGGGCTACGTCTCTGGTGTCGAACAAGCGACCAGCTCACTAAGGCGATAGTTCGTAGAACCAGATACAGCGGCAACTATCACTGCGTTAATCACCGTACAGAGACTTGCATCGAGTGAGTCGAATTGACGGTTCGTCTGTCTGAAGTATCGTCTATTAGTTCAGTATCAACCCTCATCGGGCCACTCAATATAATAAGGTTAAAGTTGCTTGTGATACCTGATCTATAAACAAGCGTAAGTAGTTCTGTAGCTTCACGAATGTAGCGACACTTGCCTCTATCCATGTGTACATTTTTTACAACACACTATATTCGTAGGTATATTATCTTATAGTTCTCCCCCGATATGAAACGTGATGTCTTTGTGACATCGTTCCAATGTTTAAAGGAGATTAAAATGAAAGACCATACCGATAAGTGGTTCTTGTTAACACCGCTCTCTGTGCTGCTTGGATCAACGATGTTGATCAGCTCACCTGTACAGGCACAAGAGCCTGATTGCACGAGACTTAAAACACTCATCTCTGAGGCTGGTAACAATCTGCGTGAAGAATTTAGGGACGTTCGGGATGTAGTGACAGCCGATAAAGCTGCCGACTGTCGTACAACACTCGGAATGATCGCCTCACGCGGAGGGCTATCAGATACCACAACCGCGCAAGATACACAATCATTGAACACGACAATTGATGTTGAGCAGCAGGCCACCATTGAGGGGCAGGTTAATGTCACTTTGCCCGACCCTGAGGTCTCCATCGAACAGGAGCGAGCTGAAGTTGCGGTCACTACTGAGGCACCTACCGTGACGGTCTCGCAAGGTCAGCCTACCATTCAGGTCCGCCAGGCTCAGCCTATTATTACGGTCGAAATGAATAAGCCAACGATCACGGTTGAGCAACCTGCTCCAGAAATAGTCATCACCATGCCCGATCCAGGTGTTGATGTCGCTAACGCACAACCGCAGGTACAAGTTACTATCCCGGAACCTACCGTCACAGTGAGGCAGGGCGAGCCGACGTTGAACGTCGATTTGACGACTGATGCGACCGACACTGCGCGCTCCACGTTGGGATCGTTCAACCGTGTCGATGAAGCGGGTGTTATGACAGTGACGGCCAGTGGTGAAGCAAGCAGTGAAACCGACGTGAATGTTAGTTTTATCGAACCAGAGACAACGGCGACTATCAATTACGAAGGTGTGAAACCGAAAGTCGAGTACATTGCCGCTGAACCTCAGGTCATTATGGACTCTGATGGGGAGCCGACCATTGATGTTGTTCAAAGTGGCGACCCAAAGATCGTGATCAAGCAATCTACCGAAGAAGATGCCGCAGCGACGGCTCAAAACCTGGTTGGTAATTTTCGATCAGCTGATACCCCATGGCAGCCGAATGATGCGTTTGCACCGAGTGACTCGCGTATTCTTGAGGGTGATTCAGGTACGTGGAGTGTTGCCGATATTGAAGGCATGCAAGTGGTCAATGCACGAGATGAGGATCTGGGAACAGTGGATCGAGTAGTTAAGAACGGGAACGATACTTACGTAGTCATAGAACACGGCGGTTGGTTCTTCGGACTGAACGATAAAGAAGTGGCCTTCCCCGCTCAGGATTTATTAGTCAATGGTGAGCAAATTTTGCTTCGTGGTTTAACTGAGGAGCAGATCGAAGCGATGCCGGACTACAACTATGATAGTGAGGTTTCTCTTGCAGCAGAAGACAACATTGAGCTGACTACTATTGCTCAGTAAGTGTCTTCTGTACGATTGAAGTAACGGTGGTGGCGCTCTATCCGAATAGAGCGCCACTCATCGATCGCATTGAGGTACGAATCCATAGGCGATCAAGGTCAGGAAAGGAACTGATAAGTAATGTCAGTAATGACGATCATGATTTCTAGGGTGCTCAATAGCTGATGGGAATCCTATCTCAGCGGCGCTGGGATATAAGCAGTGGTGCGGTAATTGATAACGGTGACCTCGTGAAAGGCAACACGTCAACGGCGTCTTTCATGAATACCGGTGCTTTCAGAACTGAAGTGGCGGGTCTTCAACTGTGGGGTATCGAGTTGTTGCTAAGGGAGTTCAATTTCAATGTTTTCTCGAGCTTCACGCAGGTAGAACGCGATATTTACTCATAGTCAATGAGATTATTGTATCGGTGGATAATGAGTTAGGTAGTTCGAAGTATGTTAAAAGGCTTTACCTGGATATCGATAGTTTCTTTGCCCCGGTCGAGCAGCATTCAACCCTACTCTACGTGATCGTCCGGTAGGTGTAGTTCCGCTTGATTCCCCGAATACGGGCTGTATTGCCGATAGCCGTGAAGCGAAAGAGCGCGGATTTCCCAGCCATGCTACAACGAAGGAGGTGCGAGCACAAATTACGGACATGGTTTTCGTGGTCGCAAGGCCGGATGTCTATTTTCGCATGCATCACCGTATCCTGAAGACAATCGAGGAGTGTTTACCGATTGCTCACTTGCGTTCGATAGATGAGCTGGTGTGTCATCTTACTCCGCACCAAGCTGCAGCGGGTCTTAGATTGGTAAAGTAGATAAAGCAACAACTTGCCAGTCAATTCAGCGATGTCCTAACTTGTTCAATTGGTATGGCATCCACCGAGATGCTCGCCAGGATTGCCGCTAAGCAACTTAAACCTGACGGCTGTTGTGTGATCAACGACAACGATATGCCGCAAGCACTCGCACACCTACCACTACAGACAATTCCCGGGGTTTCCGATGGAGTAGAGCGTCGGCTTAACGCTGCCAGCGTGTATGCTTTCGATGGGCTATGGAAACTAGACCGACAGCGCTGCCGCGCAATCTGGAGTAACATTGAGGGCGAGCGATTCTAGGATGAGCTTCATGGTATCCATGCAAAAAAACCTGAAACGGTCAAGCGCATGTTTGGTCACAGCAAGATACTGGCTGCGGATTGGCGATGTGCCGAGAAGACATCTGTTTGTGCGCGACAGCTGTGCTTAAGCGCGGCGCGGCGGCTTCGGCGCACTGAGTGGTGTGCTACTAAACTAACACTCAGTTTTCGGGGGTACTGTCGACAATAGACGATCACATGAGCAACAAGATAGGTTGCATTGGGTTGAAGAGATGCCCCGAGCGCCGTCGCGTGATGATCATACGTTTTTTGCAAGCTCTTGGACAGAGCTTGAGTCGGTCAGAGACATCCCTTCAATTTAGGCCACATTCTGTCAGCACTACTCTTCATGGTCTTGTCGATAAACGATTTGTGACGAACGACCTATTCGATATGCAACCTTATACTGATGGCGCAAAAAGATCGCCTGCTCAAGAACGTCGAAAACGGGAAGCTGTGAGCAATGTGATTGATCGTCTGCGATCAGAATTCGGGCCTCAGTCAATGTCCCTTGGTCCCAGTGTAGAGATTCCAGGAGGGTATGTCGGTGCCAAGATCGCATTCGGCCGGATTCCGGACTTAAGAGATTTCGGAAGTCCTCCTACCCCAGATGACGAACCGCATTTCTGTACAACTATTTAGCGTGGCCTAATCACGAATGTATCGAATCGTTCCGTACCTTTCGAGAACGACATGTTACTCGTTTTCCACCACTATGGCCTATTTGATCTACTGTCTAACAGGCAGAACTTGTTGATGCTGTACAAAGTAAAAAACGCCGCATTGTCATTGCGGATAGACTTATAATTTAATTTCAAGCGTAGGCGCCAGCTGACACCTCGATAAGATGTAGTAACTCTGTGGTGGTGTTCTCAGCGGTGGACACGCAACTATCGTTACTTTGCAAATGGATCATTCGCACGTTGAAAAATTTTTCTCGCATTATGCTTGTAACTGCTGTTCCTGGGATGCTGACACTCTCGGTACTTCGTCATTGGTGATATCGAGAAAGATGATGAAGGTGAGAGTGACTTCTCGAAGGGTACCTCACTGTTCTTTTACTCCGTTGAGATAATGCGCATCTACGATGAGGAGCGTGAAACTTTGATCTATATGTCACAAGCAACGGAGATTCAGGATGGCCCCGCAAAGATGGCGTTGTCAACGGTGCCATTGTTTGGTCAGGATGTAACTTGGGAGGACTAGCGTTTTTTCTTTGACACGGTTAGGCAATTCGTGAATAGGCCGGTTGAGTAGGGGACGTTTGTCAATTGCTTGAGGAGAGCATCTAGAGTCTTGTAGGAACTCTAGGTCGTATAGCTGCTGGCGTGGCTATGGCTGAAGGCGTGGGCAAGATGTTGGGCGGTCGGATCAGTAGCGCTGGCGGAGGGTTTGGCGGATTGTTAAGCAGTGTTCTTGGCGGTGAAGGCTCTTCCGGCGGCGGTGGTTTGGGCCAACTTGGGTCGTTACTTGGCGGCGGTGGTGGTGGTGCGACTGGCGGTGGGCTGGGTGGATTGCTGGAGAGTATCAGGTGGTGGTTCGGCAACTGGCAACGCGGGCCCGCAAGCGCCTTCTGCAGGCAGTCTAGGTCACTTGCTCAACGGTGCTCTGCAGGGCAGCAGCATTCCCGAGCCTGAGCCGGCCCAGGAAGATCAAGCACGCATCTTAATTCAAGTTATGATGAACGCGGGAAAATCTGATGGTGAAGTAGACCGACAAGAGCAACAGAAAATCATTGCCACCCTAGGTTATGATGTCAGTGATGAGGAGCGTAAATTCGTTATCAGCGAAATGAAAGCCCCGCTTGATGCACAAGGATTTTTCAATAGCATTCCCCAAGGCGCTGGTCCACAGGTTTGCGTGATGTCTTTGCTGGGTATCGACCTGGATACACAAGCAGAAGCTCAATACCTGAATACGTTGAGAAAAAGTGTGAACATGAGCGAGCAGGAAGCTAATGCAATCCACCAGAAACTGGGTGTACCTACTTTGTATAGCCAGGCAATTAGATACACGGGTTATTAATGAGGGCAGTGAAATAGCCCTTGTGCAGCAACCCGCAGCGTACGTGCGATCGTTTGAGTCATGCGCCTTCATTGCGTATTTCTCCGATGTTCACGTACATGGTAATTAACAAGTATGACTTTTAAATGAAAGCTCTATTGTTCGGATCTACCGGTGTTCTGGCGGATACCTCTGCGATGCAACTGGACGCCTGACCTAGTCACTCACGCCAGAGGCCTGAGGTCGCGGCACCATGGGTAGTTGTTCTGGGACTGAAATGGTAGGCATCGTGCGCGAGTTTTGCTGAAGCACCCAATCCATCATGCCAGGGCGACTGCGAAGTGCGCGATCAGATTTGCGCGGAACCGTGCCGTAGACTGAAATTTCTTTGGCAGGGCGGCTGGCGCCGAAACACCACCGTAGGTTGCCGTAGGTTGAAGGGTCTCTACCATCCAGGCTGAATCGGTCGTTTAAGTAACAGGCCGCCGTCCATGCCTGCTCCGGGGATTTGCACCAGCCAATGAGCCGCTTGCCCCAGTACATGCGCAAATTATTGTGCATCCAACCATCAAGAACAAACTGTCGCTGTGCGGCATTCCACAGCTCATCATCGGTTTCGCCATGGATGAGCGCATGCATCGAGTAGAGACGTTCGCGAGTGTCGCTCGCATGAGCAGATAATGTCGCTTGGGCGTATGCGGGGATATTAGAATAGTTCGCAGGGTCGCTTGCATGACTTGCCAGGTGATGGAAGTACTCTCGCCATGTCAGTAGCTCATCAAGGTATTTCCATTTGTCGCGAGATGGAATCTTCGCGTCGTCTATCGCGCCTACCACCTCGGCTGGACTCAACACGCCGAAATGCAGATAGGGCGACAGATGGCTGGTCCCCCGACAGGCGGGGTTGTTTCTTCGACTAGCGTAGCGATTGATCACATCGGAGGCCGCCCAAGCAAGTGTGTGATTCGCCGCCCCACGTCCGCCGTGACACCATTGTACCGGCGCCACCGAATGGTCAATCGCACAGCGTTGTATAAGGGGTTTAATGAGTGAGCGTCCCAGCACCGTCAACGCGGTCGACTCTACAACCAGATCATCGGCGAAGGGTGCTCGATCGACGTAAAGGTTGGTAGGCTCTTGAGACCAAATTTCACGTAGTTCGGTATGGTGAGCTCGAAAGCTGGGTGTTGTGGTGAAGACAGTGCCTAGTGCCAACTCTGGGACCAGACGGGCTCCGTCCACAGCAACTACCAGCCTATCTAACCGATTCGCTACTTTCTGTGCCTGCCAACGACCAACGAAGGCTGCCTGTTCGTCCAGTACAAGCATTGAGGCTCGTTCTGCCAAGCGGTAAACAAGTCCTTTTTCTAATGTGTTCTGTGTATCCACGTGGCGCACGAAGCGAAGTCCACGTGCTGTCACGTCATTTTCAAGTGATACAGACGCTTCAAGAATAAATTGATGGAAACGATCTGAGGCGTGCGGATACTGTCGTCCTAAGCCGTGATAAACCACCACAGGTAGACGATGAAGTCTGCCAAAGGCGATAGCGGCATCGATAACAGGATTATGCACACCGCGCAGGGTCTGTTGAAGCCAGCACAATACATAATCCACACCCTTCGTGCGACAAGGCTGGGTATTAATACAGCGTGAACGATAAGTCAGGAATTTTTCAATAGAACAAGTTGATCTAGTGTCTGTCATGGAGTCTTTGCCGTTGGACATCGAGCGGCTTTGCACAACAATATTCTTTAGTCGCAAGGTTCGTTTGTTGAGCGTAGCTGATATCACTGGATGATAAAGTCGTCTCTACATCTAAATATGTGAGGTGTCTGTTCGAATGGCGGTAGTTCACTAACTAGCAAGGTAAGAATGTGTAGGAATTCAGATTTTTTATGAGACCGGTATTCTGTTACGCGTCATCCACTCCGCTCCTATCCCACATCTGTATTTGCACGTTCTAATCAACGCGGATTTTCTTGCCTTTAGCTGCTTCATATCGCTCTTTGAGCTCAATATCCACATACCGATCAGTAATCGCACTAGAGCTGTGCCCCGCATCATCCCGAACATGCTCTCTGGGTCGCCGTTTCACATCGTCTGAGATTCCAGTGTGCCGTAGCCACTGCACTGTGGCGTCCATCATAGCTTCACTATCTTCGTTGAAGCCCTGTTCTGCTAGATTTCCTATTGCACGATCAAAACATAGCTGTACGATGTTCCGCACGTGAGTGGTGTTTGATAGCGCGCCTTGACCTCTTCGCAATGGAAATAACGGTACACGATCAGCCGGGGAGGGTAGAGTGCTCATGCCCTGATAGCGTCGCCAGCGCTTCAAGCTGCAAGCAATGTGTCGCTGACCGCGATTTGCCGTTCTTTGTTGCCTTTGCCAACGTTTGTAAACCACCATCGATTCTCATGATCTTTATGAAAGTCATTCATCGTCGGCGTCCATCGATCATTTGCTGCCAATTCTGAAATTCGTAAGTATAGCCCGTACAACACTGAAATCATGAACAATGTACGTTCGTGGGCATCCGGATCTTCTACGGCGAGCTGTTCAGTGGTGTCAATCAACGTCTGCCATTGTTGATCACTGAGTCGGCGCACAGTGGTCTGTTCCTGACGTTTTTGCACAAATTTACTTTTCTGACGAATTAACGCCACTAGGTTCGATACTGTGTATTCCTCCATTTGCAGAAATTGAAAAAAACTGCCGATAATGGCCAGTAGCTCTTTTACAGACCCATTGGAAGGTGTGTAGGCAGCCTTGTCTGGTAGATGTCCCTTTTTGAACGGTGATTTAGACACGGTAGCCACGAAGGGCCGCCATTCCGGATTTGAGACTCGAGTGCCGTCGACGATTTTAAACCTAGGCATTTTCTTGGTGCCAATCCAGGCTGCTGGTGGTGTTTGGCAAAAACCAATAAAAGCTTCGATATCCTCGCGCTTCAGGTCTTCAAGGATCTTGTTCGCGATATGCCAAGTCCAATGCAGGAGGCGCTCCACATCTCGTCGGTAGCTGTTAAACGTGCCAAGGCTGCCGGTATAAGCCTGCAGGAAGCTTCGAGCCATGTCGAAGTCACTGCGCTGTGTCTTTGTCAAGTATGTTGGCGCTGCGATGCTGTCAATGTGTTTGACTGTGTCAAAACACGCCACTGGCGCACGCCTCATACTGGCATTGGAAGCTTTTTTTAGCATACATTGGCGTTATACGCTAAACATTGGTTACAAGCATAATCACAGTTTAGACGATTTGGTGTAGATTGGTAGCCCCCTCGTTCAGATATTTTTCATGACGCAACTCGTCTATCTGTCACCCGCTGAAAAACGCTAATTCGATTCCCCACCGGTATTGACCAAGGCGCAACGGCCAGCCTACTTCGCTGTGACAGATGAGATCCGTAGAGCGTTGGCACGTCTGCGCACTGCAACTAACAGAGTCGAGCAGCGATGGCCGAAAGCTTAACGTGGCTGTTGATTCTCTACATGCCAATTATTCGTTCAAGTACTTTGGTAAAGATAAAGGAGTGACTATCTACACCTTCATTGACGAGCGGCAGGCGCTCTTCCATTCAACGGTCATTAGTGCTTCTGAACGTGAGGCGGCTTACGTGATTGATGGGCTTATGCAGAATGATGTTGTGAAAAGCGACATACATTCAGTGGACACACATGGCTATTCAGAAGCGATATTCACCGCGACTCATATGATTGATACGGCCTTTGCTCCACGTATAAAAAGGGTTGGAAATCAACAGCTCTACGGGTTCTCCAGCAAGGCCACACATCGGCGTCGAGGTGATGTCATTGTACCAAGCCGCACCATTAACCGGAAACTAATACTGAAGCACTGGGATGATATACTGCGTTTCACGGCCACGATTAAATTACGCCATAGCAGTGCATCACAGTTATTCAAGCGCCTCAGTTCTTATGCCAGCGAACATCCTTTATACAAGGCACTCAAGGAGTTTGGCAGACTGATGAAAACACAGTTCATTCTGACCTATTTCGATGACTTGGAATTGCGGCAACACATTGAGAAGCAGCTCAATAAAGTGAAGCTTGCAAATCGGTTTTTAAAAAGCGGTGTTCTTCGCTAACAATTAGGAACTTCAAGACGGTGGTCGTGAGGAACAAGAGATCGCGACAGCGTGTAATGTCCTGATTTTAGACCCGCTTATGTTCTGGAAGCCCACCTTCTGGTCTGGACTCTGGAGAAGCTGCGTCAGGGGTCGCAAAATGCATAGTTTATTGTTTCAAGAGTCCTTGGTCACCCATCGGATGGTCAGCCTGCATGAATCAAATTTATCTGACGTGATCAGCACCTTCATGAATTTCAATACTTAGATTGCTGGCTTCGTATATTCTGAGCTCATCACGCCACAAACTACCCGACGCTGTTACCCGTACGCCTTGATCAAGATTCTCGATTCTTTCAATCTCCACTACCAGCGTTACCTGTCTTGCACCCGGTGTGACCTGCCCACGGTACGACCAGACAATCGAGGCGTCCGGAGTGATATAGCGCACTTGTGGCTTCTGCATAGCAGGGATGATTCCTTTCAAAATAATGCCACGCAGCAGCACTTGTAATAGCGCATCAAGACCCAGTGACCCTGGCTGCACCGGATCTTGATAGAAATGCGCTTTGAAGTACCAGGCATAGGGGTCAACTGTTTGATAACCTCGGATAAGGCCAAGCCCTGCCGCGCCACCGGATGGTTCGAAGTAATCAATTTCATCAATCATCAACATTTGCCCTGCGGGTAACAGTGACCAGGGATCATCGACCGGCCAGCGTGTCGCAGGCAATTGACGTGTTGCTCGTTGTTGATCGTTGGTATCCAGGCCAACCTGCCGATCCAGGGCATCCATGGGAAAAAAGCCGAAGCTTGTTTTTAGCGTCATGACTCTATAACCCAGAGTCGAGTCCACTATGACATCAAAATGCACGATGGTCATGGCCCCCATGGTTGAGAAGCTCGTCATGGTAGCTTCCACACGAATACATTGTTTAACTGCGTCGATATTTTTACCGATTTGCCCATCGCCATCCAGGTTGCGAAAGCATTCGCCACCAAGCAACGCAAATCCACCATGACTACCTAGCCAGCCACAGGGTTGTAATGCGACTTCCAGTAATACCGCAAACGGCATTTGCGCATTGCCAGCATCAGTAAAATACCAGGCATCCGCAAGCACATCGTATTCGGTAACAACCGTTGCACCGGTCTCTGGCGCATTTGGACGAGTAGAAATAGACAAAACACGTGAAATCATGTGATATGGCGGTTGTGGCAATCTTGGCGCGAGCCCACGTGTGTTCAATGGTTCATACATATTACCAAAGGCATCCGACGGCGCGCCATTGCCGCAGGCCAACAACGCCTGATAATCACCGCGTGATTCGCGCATGGGTCCTATGCGTATGTGTTGAGTGTCCAGGGTCGGTGTTGGCCACTGACGCCGCAGTCTGATCTTGAAACCTGGACAGTAAAACACCTTGAACCCGTCACAACTGGTCATTAGTGCTGCATGAATTTCCGGCATGTCGCCGTCGATAATCTGATCGACATGAACATCATAAGTGAGTACATGCGCTTTATCGGGAATCACTTGTCCCCGGCACTCGAAACGCGCCGATTCGCCAGGGATCGGCTCAAAAACCCATCCATCGCGTAGACAGCTCAGCCCCATCGCCATCGCCAGACATTCCAGCGCCTGCACCGCAGCCTCGACCATGAGTGTGCCGGGCATACAGGGGTCGTTATGAAAGTGTCCATCGTAGAACCAGGCGTCAATGGGTACATTGCTTACCGCTTGCAAATAGCCACGACCCCATGCGCCACCTGCTGGATCGAAATGTGACACCTCATCGAATAGGTCCAGCTTGCCACTGGGTAGTTGCGGTGGATTAGAATGTGCCGCGCAGTACTCGAATCCTTCTCCGAAACAGGCGAAGGCATCACCTCGACGTAACGCTGCCAAGTCCTCTCTTGAGAACGTTTTTCTTCGTGAGGCCTTGCTAATGTCGAACGCTACCGGATCACTTGTTGTCGGTGGTTCTTTATCCAGATCAACCAATATGCCGTTACTGGCAGCTAACTCTGCATCGGTAAAAAACCCCGCTTGGCCATGGCGCACAGATATCACCAGTCGGCCATCAACCCGACAGTCGTATTGAAAGAAGAACAAGCGAACTCCGTTAACCTCAGCATGACCGGTAATCTCGATCTGATAGCACAAGGTTTCTCCTGCCTGAGGCAGGCTTTCATCGTGTAATGTTATTTCACAGCCAAGCAATCGATAGACGCGTTGGTCACGGTTACGAAAATCAGCCCCCATCCAGGAAATCAGTGACAAGTCTGCCTGACCCGACTCAATCAAGGGACCTAGCCGCATGGCGTTGGCATGCAGGTACCATTGATCAGCCTCGATATCGGTCTCTGTCCAGATAGTACCCAATGCATCCACGCCAGGCACTGCGTCTATTCCAACAATACGATCAACCATGAGAAGCGGTGGCGCAGGCAGACGAACCTGACGGACATAGCCATCTTGCCCCTTGAATGCTTGTCCAAACAAGGTGGATATCAGGCCTCGGCTGGAACGTACCAAAGCCTGGCGATCAAAACGTTGCCCGCGGGGTGTGTGCCAGGGTAGGGGGACATGTGAAGTTACTGATTTTACAGCTAAGGTCGCAGCCTTGTCCGGCAAGCAACAGGAGGTGTACGTCGGCGCTGGCAGAGTGGGTGCAGCAGGCATACTGCTATGCTGGGCAGCATGTGGCCATGCTGGCATTTCGAAACCTGTCATTATTTTGATATCCGATGGTTGCGCACGGCGCACCGTCCAGGGGTGATGATGTAATTGATCAAGCTGACGCGCAAGTTCTGCGATATCGATGTCTTGCCCGTCTGCATACAGTGCCGCTGCAAGATGCGCAAGCTGAGCGGTGTCCGAGTTACCGATACGATCGGCGGCCAGTGCTCTGTGTGGTCGTTCACCCAGTATTTTCCCAGTACTGCTCGTTAATGTATCTCGTGGACCAATTTCTATAAATGTTCGCACACCATCTGCATACGCTTGCTCCACGATTTTTCTGAAATCAATGCTTTGCAATGCCTGCCGGGTAAGTTGATCGGCAATAGTATGCTGAGTAGGCTCGTAGCTTTTGTGCTCGCCATGGCTGTACACGCGCACCCTGGAATGAGCGGCGGTGGGGCGGGTGTGCAAAGTACGCCAGGTTTGCGCATAGGGTTGCAATGTTGGCGTGTGCACTATCAGGTGCTGGTTCATCTTTACACCATGTCCTTCAGCCAGATTTTTTACCAGCGATGCACACTCAGTGGCAGGACCACCAATAATGCAATCATCATCTGAATATATGATGGTGATATCGGTATGTGAAAGCTGTGTAAGCGCCTTCTCCACAGCAGCCACAGGAGAATATATTCGCCAGTTTGTATACTCAACCGGGTCTTGTGTGTCCCATGCATCGCTAGCGCACCGAAACTCTCCTCCGAGCTGTTGCTCGTACATATTCACAATGCCGCTATCATCAAGTAGCCCCGAGGTATCATCCCAGAGTCCAAATGCGTACAAGGCGTTGGTCTCTCCTAACGATAGACCCAGCACCGCATCCGGTGATACTCGCAACACATCCCGGAGCATTATTGTGTGTGCCTGACTCAGCAACGTTACTGCACATAATTCCTCATAAGCACTGAGGCTGGGCTGCGATAAAAGATGAGCTACACCTTCCAGTGATGGAAACGAGCTGACAAGCTGCGTCGCAAGTGACGGGTGGGCCATAAGCAGGCCACGTCCCATACGTGGATAGGCGGCCGCCGAGCCTGTAAAGACAAAGGCTAACTCGCCACTTGGGTCGCCTGAACCCAGATGCACACCGTCCATGTTGCAAACGAGCTGTTCTGATCCGGGGGTATCGCAAGGAGTAACACCGTTCCCGTTTTTCATTGTGGATGCTGTTCGCGTAGAGTGTGTATCTACCGATGCCGATAAAGCGGCTAAGCCTTGCGCCAGGCGTTCGTCAAGTTGACTCTGGCTATCAGCAACGATCGCTATCCGCCGCAAACCCTTGCCGCCAACAGAGCCTTGTTTAATCAAAGCGCACAATTGCTGATCAGTGTCTGCACTAGCGTAGTAGATGTGGGGTACCGGTCTGAGAAGATCAGGCGATGGCATTGACTGACCAAGCTCCAGTGTCCACGGAATCATCGATCCGTTCTCTTCAGGTCGCACAGCGTTTGCAGAAAAGCGCAGCGTCAGCTTTTCACTGCTTGCCAGACGCGGCTCGGTACTTTGCTTGCTCACCTGCTGGCCGCGCATCGCCAGGGCTGTTGCTATAACCATCGAAAACAAGGTGTCGGCTATAGGCGCTGATCCATAGACTTTCTCCAACAGTATCTGATAAGGATTGCCAGACGGGGTTATGCTAGCCGTTGCGCATTGTTCAACACAGCCTTGTACCAATACGCCAAAGTCTTTCGCAGTGGACTCGCGCATCAATATCAATGCGCAGGCCTTGTCAGAGTATCGTGTGAAAGTTTCGCCATCGGCCTTATTGTGACTGCCCTTGATCACGCGGAGTGCTGCGGCGCGTACCGGCTCACTGGCAAAATCTGCAGCGCTGATCACCGCCAGATCAATCTCATGCGCCCTGAGCGCTTCGCAGCCCAGTTGCATTGCCATCACATCAGAATGCTCTTCAGCCGATACGCTGTAGCCCATTCCTCGCAAATCATAGGCAGCATTGATACGGTTGGCAGGCATGTTCGGCATCGCGCCTAAAACATCAGCCGCCGTCATCGGCGCAACAACGCTCTCCTTAAGTGCCTCCAGTGTTTTTGCATCACTAGTTTGGCTGAAGTAGTTTGCCAACTGTTCGCGTAATAACCAACGACAGGCATCCGATGCACAGCCCATACCCGTAAATACGCCAATGCGATTTTTCTGAAGTGCATTTACTGATGGAGAGCCGCTTTCATCTAAAAGTGACTGTAGGTTCAACTGCTGCAACGCATCCTCAACCACTGCAAGCAGTGCCAATTGTTGCGGCTCCATATGTTGAAAATCAGCAGGAGGTGTTCGAAGTGATAACGGATCAAGCGTAATGGAGGTACAGTGATCAGCCACCGATTCGGGTGAACACATCAAACGACGAACGATCCTGTCTACGCCTCTATCGGTGCCAGCCAGTGCGCCCACTGCGCAGATAACCAAACGCTCGTGTCTTATGTCCTCATCTGCAGCCATCCTGGCTAAGGGTTGTTGTTCAGACGTTGCAACGGCGCGCATTGCATTCGAGCCTGAATAAGCAGCACTTGTTTTTAAAGCAGAGGAGGTGGTGTACTCCTCCATAATCAAGTGTGCATTGTTACCTCCAAAGCCAAAGTTACTGATGGCAGCTCGCCGGGTGTCGGTGGCAGGCCAGGGCGTACACTGCATTTGCGGAAACAGGCATGAGCCTTCAAAGCTCTTGTTAAGAGAGCCCTCAATACGCGTTGGTGGCAAGGCGTTGTGCTCCAATGCCAAAGTCATCTTCAATAAGCTTGCAAGCCCCGCCACTGTGATCAGATGGCCGGTGTTGGATTTTAGTGAACCCACGGGCAGGCGGGTGTCACGAGAATAGAACTTGTTGGCTGAACGTAGCTCCACGGAATCGCCCACTGGGGTTCCAGTGGCATGGCACTCCAGGTAGTCGATGGAATCCGGATCAACATCGCACTGCTTGTAGGCAAGTCGTATTGCCTCCAGCTGACCTTGTAAATCCGGCACCAGAAATCCACCACGACGTCCGTCATTGGACACGCCAACGGCTCGAATGACTCCGAATACTTGCTCGTAGTCACTGACATCGCGTAAGCGTTTCAAGACGACAGCCGCTGCACCCTGTGAAGGTACAAGGCCGTCAGCTGATGCAGCAAACGGTTGTGAACGTCCGCTTTGGCTGAGTGCCTGAAGCGCTCCAAAGCCGTGTTGCAACATGACATCATGAGCTGCATTCACAGCACCGACAACGGCAATATCCAGAGTGTTGTTTTGCAGCTTGCGACAGGCTATCTGCAAAGCATACAAGGAGGATGCACAGGCAGCATCAAGCGACAATGCACCACCTTCCGCGCCCACGGCGCGAGCGATCAACTTTGCAGGAAGCCCCGAATTAAAAGCATTGAGCGCAGATTGATTGGCGCAGCCATAAAGCCAATGCTCGCAGGCATAATCGGTTTTGCCTTGTGTGGGGTACGACAGATTGGCCAGAACCAGCCCCTTTCTGGCGTTCGCCACATCAGGTTTGCCAGCTTCCTGCCACGCATCCATGACCGCATGCAAAGGCCATTTGACAACGGCATCAAGCTCAGCTGCATCTATCCCGCCTAATCGGTATAGTTCCGGGCTGAAAACCTGTTCAAAATTCTGCACATAACCACCAACACTATTGCTTACGGGGCGTGTTTGGGAGCTGACACCAGCTTGTGGATCATGACGCTGTGTCAGTAGATTCTGATTGCAGCTTATGGCTTGCCATAACGCATCCAGCGTCAGACAGCCTGGCAGCACGCAACCGCGTCCGATAATGGCGATGGGTTCTGCAGCGTTCACCTCAGCCTGCCCAGGGATCACCCACTAGCAGCTCGACGATGCGATGATCGCCTGCCAGCATTTCTTCGGCGAACAGGTTTGCGCCCTCCTGCACCGGGATAAGGCCGATACCTCGTTCCTCGAAATAGCGAGCCAATGTCTGATCAACCATCCCGCTGTCCCACGGCCCCCAGTTAAATGATTTGATCACGGCGTTTGGCGAACGTAGCTTCAAGGTACGCGCTACCCGGTTCAGAACCTCATTCGCCATGGCATAGTCTGCCTGCCCTGTGTTGCCATAAAACGCGGCTGCTGATGAGAAAAGTGCCACGTGAGTTAACGACGTATCAGGTAAAGCGTGTAACAGATTCTTCAATCCACCAACTTTTGTATTGAAGACCCGGTCCAGCTGCCCTTGGGTTTTATCAATCAGCAGGCTGTCAGCCAGTACACCCGCACCATGAACCAATGCCGTGATCCGTCCATGTGCACGTTGAACCAACGCAACGGTTTCACGCACCTGTTGTTGATCGGCGATGTCACAGGGATAGTACTGAGCTGATACGCCCGCAGTATTCAAGCGGTGTAATGTGTCACGAATTTCCTGACCTGCCAGCAATTGCCTTGCTTGTTGCTCAATGTCCTTTGGCACGGGTTTATCTCCGGCTGCCAGGGCATTGGCCGCCAACAGACGTCGAAGCACTTTGACATCGTCTGTTAATGCAACATCCGATGGCCACTCTGCCGGTATAGAACGCCCTAATAGGGCAAAGCTGCCAGAGCTTTGCTGTGCCAACGCTTCTATACAAGCGGCCGTAACGCCTCGCGCGCCACCGGATACCAGCCAGACATCTGATGCGCGCGTAGCCGAATATTCAACATCATGAATCTTCGGCTGTGACAACAATTCTCCGGCTTGCAGACAATGAACTCGCCCCGCCAAATCAACGCCAAGTACAGGGAAGGTGGACTTCAACGCTACCAATAATCGCTGCGCTGTGCCTGCCAGATCGTCTGGATCAATGGCTATATCGATACAACGAACGGACATATCCGTCCACTCAAGAGAAGCGGTTCTGGCCAATGCCGCCATACCGCCGTGCCATCCCTGCGAAGGTCCACCATGAAATTGCCCGCCGGTATCCTGCAACAGGATTAATGACTTGCCACCTGCAGCACGAAAGGCCTGCGCCTGCAACATTGCTCGCCAGTGAATGTCAGCGCCATCACCATCACACAGCGCAGTTGTCAGCACGAGTTCGTCTGTCGATGCACCCAGGCTTTCAGTTACCTGTGCATGACAACCACAGGCACTTAATGCATTGGCTATTGCTGCTGCCAGCAGCGAGTGTTCATCCGTCACCGAGGTGCTGGTAGATGCTCGTGCCTGCTCCATGGGCTGTGCAGCGTATTCATGGACTTCAATAGCACGAACAGCCACCTTTCGAGTAACCGAGGTGTAAGCTCTTTCGGGCGTGCTGTGAGTCGTTGCCTGGGGACGCTCCGGACTTACGGCGGGTCCGTCGTCCCCTAGCCGAAAAAATCAGCTATCTGCCTGATGGTTCGCAGTTGTCCCATATCGGCGGTACCCACGTCCTTGATCTCAGGTACTTGAGTTCTCAGCGCTGACAACACCTCTACCTGTTTGATGGAGTCAATGCCAAGCTCTCCACTAAGATCCATATCGTCTTCAATCATCTCTACCGGGTAGCCGGTCTTCTCAGCGATGAGTGAGCGTACAAGATCAGTACTGATTCTTTGCTGTGACGCTCCATTGTTATCATGACCTTGGCCATGACCTTGACCATGACCATTTGCACTATTGCCATTTGCACTATTGCCATTTATGGATTGCGGAACGTCGACAGGCGTCTCAGCCGGCAACGCTTCCGTCAGTGTTGGAGATGTCGGCGTAGCCGCGGGTGTCTCTTGCGGTAGCTCGCAAGACCCATTGGTATAAGCTCCGTTGTGCGACTCCTGACGGACAACAGGTGCGGACATTGTCACGCTATCGGGAGTTATTGCCGAGTGATTCGTTAATACCGCCTGCTCTTCGAGTTCAGCGTAAGAGGTGTCTTCAACATCGTTGATAAAACCGGATGCCAAACGCAAATAGGATTGATGAGCGGCACTTATCGCAGCAAGGTATTCAGCGTGCCTCGTCGAGACGTCATTGAACAATGTGCGCCGCACTGAACTTGATGCTGGCGCCTGTTGGACGGGACTATCCATTGCGGCCCCATTGGCGTAGGACATTGTCGCGTTGGAATGTGGCTTTGACGGTGGCGTCGCCCCATTCGAGGCTGAAGGTTGATTTTTCATTGCCATGGTTGATTTAGCTACCGCTGGAGTTTGATGAGATGTCTGAGTCATAACAGATTCCGTATTCATGGTCTGCGATGTGTTTTTTTGATGTATACCCTGGATTGACGGGCTGTTGTCTGAGCCTATCGCGATTGCATCCATTCGATGTGCTTGCGTGGTTTGGTCCACCGCCGTGGCATTATTAACGGGGCTTGCTGCGTTTGCCTGCTTGTCTTGAGGCGGGTAAGGTTTCTGATAATTGCTACCGAGTATATTAACCGAATGTTTGCCTGGCGCCTGGCGCTCTGTGGGTGCGGGCAGGCCTTCGTACAGACTGGCCATATCAACGGCAATACCCGACACAGCCAACTGCCCTACAGCACACAGAAATGCTGTCGTGCCATTGCCATGCTTGTCGTCCAGAGCAATTGCCGTAACATCACTCTCAGGCAACGTCTTACGCACAAGGTTGCTTAGTACAGATCCAGGTCCCACTTCCAGAAACATTGTAGCGCCTGCAGCATGCATGGCCTCCAATGATTGTTTGAACAATACCGGCTTGCCAATCTGTTCGCTCAGGAGCTTGATCACCGATGACGGCTCGGCAGGATAAACAGAGGCTGTACTGTTGGCATAAACCGGTGTCGATCCAGGTGCAAGTCGATGCCTGGATAAAGTCTGCGCAAAGGGCTGTATTGCAGCATCGACCTGTGGCGAGTGAAAGGCGGCCGCCACCGGCAAGGTGTGTGTTGCAATACCCCGGTCAGCCAACACGCTGGCAGCTTGTGCCAGTTGCACCGCATCTCCCGAGAGAACGACCTGCGCTGGAGCATTGTCATTGGCCAGAGTGAGACCTTCAAAATTTCCTGCAAGTACATCCTGCACAGTTGTGGCAGATGACTGCACGGCCAGCATGCTGCCAGAGGTGGTGGATGCCGCCTTACTCATGGCTTCAGAGCGTTCACGGGCAATCGTCAGTGCCGTGGGTGCATCAAACATACCTGCGCTATGTAATGCCATTACCTCACCAAAACTGTGACCCGCCTGCATATCGGCTCGCACGTTTAGCTGTCTAAGCAATGCAAGCTGAGAAAGGGCCACAGCTGCAATAGCAGGTTGCGCATGACGCATATTCGTCAGGCGGGCATTCGCAGCGTTCTGAGCTTCTTCAGTGAACCGGGTAGGGGGAAACGCCAGTTCGTGCAGCTTCAAACCAGCGGTTGCCGGCATATCGCATGCTGAATCCCATACCGCTCTTGCCTGCGAAAATCCCATGGCGATGTCCGCGCCCATCCCCGGATACTGGCTACCCTGACCGGCAAACAGCAATGCAAGCTTGCCCGCTACCACCTCACCGACACCATAATGGATATGACGATCCGAAGGCATAGCTGACTGATTGTCACGACGGGTCAGTGCGCCAAGTTTGACGCACAGCTTTTTCAAATGTTGTGGCGAGTCGGCAACGATAGCGGCACGATGTGCATGCGTGTTGTCGAAGCGCGTCCAGCTGGTTGAAGCGATGCGTGCAAGATCGTCTTCATGCGCCACATCGTTTGCGTAAGCCTCCATGTGCTTGCACAGATCAGTCGCTGTGGATGCTGAAACCAGGAACAGTTCTGAAGGCATGACCCGCACAGGCTGCACAGCATGCTTGCCTGTGTATTCTTCCAGGGTCACGTGAAAGTTGCTTCCTCCAAAGCCAAACGAACTCACTGACGCTCTGCGAGGATGCGAAGATCCACGAATCCATGGTCTGGCCTGCGTACCAAGATAGAACGGGGTATTCTGGCAAAGTGCTTTGGCTGGCTGGCGAACCTTGATCGTTGGCGGTAGTATTTTCCGGCTTAAGCCGCCGATGACTTTTAACAGTCCGGCAGCACCGGCCGCAGCCTTCGTGTGGCCTATTTGCGACTTAACCGAACCCAGTGCACACCAAGGCGCATTGGCCTCACTTCGTGGGTCGAATACGCTGTGCAGTGCTTCGATTTCTGTCCTGTCGCCGGCCACCGTTCCGGTGCCATGAGCTTCTACCAGCTCAACGGTGTCGGCTGAATAACCGGCCTTTTGATACGCACGTGTCAGGGTTCTTTCCTGTCCGCTGGCCAGTGGCGCATAGACCGCAGTAGAGCGACCATCTGATCCACCGCCAAGTCCCTTGATGATGGCGTGAATGTTATTTCCATCGCGCTCGGCATCGGATAGCCGTCGCAATGCCAACATGCCCACGCCTTCGCCTAGCATCGTGCCATCAGCATCTGCAGATAAAGGTCGGCAATCACCGCTGGGTGACAGTGCCGGTGTTTTGGAAAAACACATGTACATGAAAATGTCGTTCAGGGCATCTACACCACCTGTCAAAACCAGGTCTGAATCGCCTGCATGCAATTCATGCAAGGCGATTTGCATGGCTGACAAACTTGAAGCGCAGGCTGCATCAGTGACGTAATTGCTTCCACCAAAATCCAGACGGTTGGCGATGCGTCCTGCAACGACATTGCCCAACAATCCTGGAAACGTTGTCTCTTTCCACTCGACAAAATTCGAGCTGATCCGATCGGCAATATCTTGTACCTGCCCCTCATCAAGCCCCGCCTCGCGCATGCCTTTCACCCAGGCAGGACGCTGGAGCCGGCCCATCATCTGGCCGACAAGTTCAGTCGTTGCAGCCACTCCCAGAATGACACTGGCACGCGACTTATCCAATGGACAAGCTGTTTCCCGTTCAATGTCATCCAGTACATTGCGCGCAACAATCAATGCCAGCAATTGTGCAGTATCGGTCGTCGACAGAGAATTGGGCGGTATTCCGAAAGTCAGGGGGTCGAATGAGGTCGCCGGTATAAACGCTCCCCGCGAGCCATAGGTGCGATCAGGCGCTGAGAGGTTGCTATCGTGGTAGTCGTCAATTAACCAATGGGTGCGGGGGACCGAGGTAAAGGTATCTACGCCCTCGACAATATCGCGCCAAAATCCCGTCGTATCGCCTCGACCCGGGAATATAGAGCCCATGGCAACGATGGCGATCGGCTCAACTCCATCAGTTGGATATTGATTGCTGGTCACGCTTTAAGGTACCTGATTAATCTTTTACACAAACCATTGTGGAGTGTAACGGAACGCACCCTCTGGCAGTGACACACCAAACGATCGCAGCTGTCCGGCCCGGGTAACGTGCGCCGCGCCCTCAAGAAGATTCCAGGCAATTTGCTTCACATGTCGATTTTCCAATGGCTCCAGACAGGACCTCTTTACCCAGTGATTGAATGCCCCCATCGCAGGCCCGCACCAGATCTGAAAGTCCACTGCTCGCGATGCATCACCATCACGAGCCCACTGGGATGCCATGAACAGATAGCGTCGGCAAAGCAAGGCAAATTGGACATTGCCGTCAGATTGCGCGTTTTCCAGTGCCTGGGGGTTGTTCTGTTGCAGATAGAGGGAGGTGTCAGCCCATGCGGACGCCATGCTCTGACCCAGGCGCTGTTCTAACCATTGGCGATCGCCTGCCGACAAGTTATCCGGGGTGGATCCTGAACGATACAGTGTGTGAAGCCGCTGTGCATACAAACCGAACAAGGTGCCGCGCTTAAGGACCTGTACATCCACGCCTTGTTCGAACATATCAGCAGCTGGAGCCATCATTACATCGGCAGCACCGGCCTCGGCCAACATCTGTCGCGCCTGCTCAGACAGTCCAGACTCTACAGCAGCCTGGTTGATCGATCCGCTTAATACATACGCGGCTCCCATCTGAAACGCACCGGCCACAGACTGCGGTGTGGCGATACCCCCTGCCAGTCCGATACGTATGGCGCGTTCATCGAATCCATTGTCACGGGCGACCCGTCCAGCGCACTCCAGCAGTGCGCTGAAGAGTACGGCCGCCGGACGGTTGTCGGTATGCCCACCTGAATCTGACTCTGCGGTTATGTCAGCCGCGATCGGTACACAGGCTGCAAGCGTTGCCTGTTCGGCACTGATAGCGCCGCTGGCAAGCAACTCACGCAGAATGTCGGCAGGTGCCGGAGACATGAACTTCTCGGCAACTTCAATGCGTGAGACTTTAGCGAAAACATGCGTATCACGTTCAATGCGATCACCTGATCGTCGTAGCCCACTGGCGCTATACCGTACGACTTCTGTCGACAACTCCATAAACGCTGATGCAGATACGCGTTTTACATTCGTTTCCAGGAAAAGATCCACGACGGCCTTTTCAAGACCTGGTTGCTGTGGCGAATGAATAAGATTTGCACCCCACGACGAATTACTCGGTGATAGGGCAGCGTTGATCTTTTCAATACCTTCCTGTACCTCGTTTAATGGCAGGCCAGCACTGCCATAGAAACCCAGAAGGCCCGCCTTTGCCGCGGCGATGACCATGTCAGGTGTTGCAATGCCGCGAGCCATTTCCCCCACTACATAGGGGAACCTTATGTTATGTACCGAGGTAAACCCGCGATCGCCCAACCACTCGGGATAGACGGGTGGAACACGAAAGCAGGTATCGGAGGGCAGGGCTTCAGCCTTCTGGGCATCAACAACTACATGTCCCGACTCGTGCTGGCTGTCTATGTAAACACCCTCGCGAGGTGATTCCAGTGCGATTTGTAAAGGCGTAGCCTCTATCGACGTCTTGATAGAATTTGGTGCTGCATGAGGCTTTGCAGGGGTACTCACATTCATATCGGACGCGTTGTCGATGTTAATCGGAACACTATTGTATCGCTAGATGGGATGTGACCGCGCTCAGGTTACCCGGACTTTCCAAAATGAATTGTCCTGCTCCACGGGCTCGTGTTCTTTTTTCTGGATTGAGGATGAGTATTTCCGACTGAACGAAATTCGCTACGGACGAAGGGGTGCGGGTGCCGACCCTCCAGAAGGATTTGGCGGTTTCATTAATAGTCCGGGCCAAGGTGTAGTAAACTCATGGCGCTTGGTTTTTTGCAAACAGATTTCCAATTCTTGCACTGATTGCCATATTTGTTGTCGATGGCCGTATGATAATTTGCTCTTTACTGCACATCAGATGAGAAATTCGACACTACGCCGGAAGCGTCTCATTCGTTCTTTCGTAGATACAATTAGTGGCACATTGCGACGTTACTGTCCCTATACATCCATGAGTTTGTCTCGTATTTGTTGTTTGATAGCATTTTTTTGCCTGAGCGCTGGCGTACGTGCTCAAGATACGGTGAATGTAGATATTCTCTATATCGAGCAAAAAATTGAACGTCCACCCGTGCTATCCAATCTTGTGAGCTGGCCCGACGATGAAGGACTGCAAGGAGCCAGTCTGGCGATAGACGACAATAACACTACCGGTAAATTTCTTGGGCAAATATACGCCCTCGAATCACTGATCTTCGCTCCTGATCATGATCGCGATGTTGCGCTTGAACAAATCAGGCAAGCACTGGCCGATCGTGCAAGGCTGGTTGTTCTCAATCTGCCGGCATCACTACTCCTTGACGTGGCCAGTCTTGATGATGCGCAGGATGACTTGCTGTTCAACGCGCAGGCTGCTGACAATGAGCTCAGGCAGGCAGACTGCCGTCCCAACATACTGCACACGGTGCCTTCACGTGCTATGCATACTGATGCACTAGCGCAATTTTTCACTTATCGTAAATGGCGGCAAATTTTTCTTATTGAAGGTAACCGCGCAGCAGATAAGGCCTTGGCCGCCTCCATGCGTAATTCAGTACAGAAGTTTGGTCTGCAGATTGTCGAAGACAAGACGTGGATAGAAGATGCAGATATGCGCCGAACGGCCTCCACAGAGGTACCTGTATTCACTCAATCCAGCAAGTATGATGTCGTGTTCGTTGCGGATGAGGACAGGGATTTTTCGCAGTATATTCTTTACAACACGTGGCTACCGCGTCCGGTGGCTGGTAGCGCAGGACTGACTCCCGTGACCTGGTCCCCGGTCATCGAGCAATGGGGGGCTGCGCAATTGCAATCGCGCTTCCGGAAACTGAGCAATCGGGACATGAGCTCGCGAGATTATGCTAACTGGTCAGCACTGCGTTCGATCGGAGAAGCTGTCACTCGAACTGGCGTGGCGGACACCGAGCTTATCAAGCGTTACATCCTGTCTGCAGATTTTGAATTGGCAGGCTTTAAGGGAGCTTCATTGAGCTATCGCGATTGGAATGGGCAATTGCGCCAGCCGATCCAGTTGGTACATGCCAATGCCGTTGTAGCCTCAGCGCCGATAGAAGGCTACTTACATCAGCTGACTGAACTTGATACATTAGGTAGTGATCGGCCGGAGACACAGTGCGAGTCCTTCAGTCTTCAATGACAGTCTTGAATAAGCCTGTTTCATTGCATTTATCCCATCAACATCTAGCCTGGACTATTCAGTGAAGTCATCAATGTTCATTCGTAAGATTATTGCGCTATCCCTGGGCTTGGCGGTATATGGCCTATGTGCTAGCAGCGTATGGGCTCACTGGTTATATGTCAGCAATGAGAAGGATGATACGATTTCCATTATTGATGCCAGTACCAATGAGGTGATCAACACTATCGAGGTGGGAGAACGGCCACGTGGTGTGACCTTAAGTCATGATTTCACGCGTTTGTTCATCTGTGCGTCTGATTCGGATACCGTGCAGGTCATGAGTATCGCGGATAACAAGATACTGTTTGAACTGCCTAGCGGTGAGGATCCGGAACAGTTTGCATTACATCCGGATAATCGGCATTTATACATTGCTAATGAAGATGATGCGATCGCGACGGTGGTGGATATTGAAACACGCGAGGTGGTTGCGCAAATCGATGTAGGCGTTGAGCCTGAAGGCATGGCCGTCAGTCACAACGGCAAGTACGCTATCGTGACATCGGAGACGTCCAATATGGCTCACTGGATCGATACTGAAACACAAGAAATAGTGGCGAATACACTGGTTGACCAAAGACCGAGAGATGCTGAATTCACGCTTGATGACAGCGAGCTATGGGTGTCATCAGAGATTGGCGGTACGGTGTCCATCATTGACACGGAAACCAAGCTGATCAAGCACGTTATCAACTTCGAGATACCGGGAATCTCCGTCGATAGAATTCAACCGGTTGGGATGGAACTGACGAGCGATGGAGAGCTTGCCTTTATAGCGCTCGGGCCTTCCAATCATGTTGCCGTGGTTGATCGCGCAAGCTTGCGTGTCAAAGAATACATACTGGTAGGTAGGCGTGTCTGGCACATGGCTCTGACACCTGAGGAGGACAAGCTTTACACGACCAACGGGGTGTCTGGCGATGTTACGATGGTGGACGTTGCTACCCTGCGGGCTGAAAAGACCATCAAAGTTGGCCGGTATCCCTGGGGAGTTGCCGTGTTGCCCAAAGAGCATGTCCCTCAGCAATGAGTGAATAACAAGATAGCACTACAATTCTGGCAGCCCCGTATAGCCGCGGCCAGAGTGAAGGCTAACTCGACGTAATCGGATCTCTCTGAAAATCAACAGGCAGGCGACCATGCTCAACAGCGCCAATGACACATGCCAATAGGCAAATCTGCTGGCAAAAGAACGAACGTCCAAAGCCGCCTTGTCCAGCCATCGTTCATTTAATGCAAGTTCTGCCAGTAAATCAGCACGATCAGGTAAACCGATATTGATTCGTCTGGCAGGGATGATTGATTCTCGCTCGATGTGTTCAGATGTGTCATACCATGGTACGCGCACGGTATCGAGAAAGACCGGTATTGGGCTCTGCGCTACCAGACGGAAACGGAAAGTCGCTGTTGCTTCAATGTGCTCGCCTGCGAGTTGCTGAGTGCGTGCCTGTTCGACAAGCATGCTTGATATTGCTCGACTCTCCAGCATTTGAACATCGGGCAAATGACTTGCAAGTACATCACGTGCAGTCAAGGTAATAGTACGAAAAACCTCATCACCGGCAGTCAGTTCACGTGCATCCTTTGACCACTGCTCACTGAGTTCGACCTCAGGGGAAGGAAGCCACCAGTTGATGTCTGGCAGGGCAGGCTGTATTTTCAACACAAGTTGTTCGGTTTGCTTGTGAAATTCTGCGCGCTGCGTTCGTGAACGAATGGCCAGGCCACTCCACACGACGGGGGCGATAGTCAATGTGCCGGAGCGCTGAGCAAAAAGATGATATCGCCAGGATGTCATCCGCCAGGGTTGGTGGTTCTTCTCTGTGGGTTCTGCCGATTCAGGTGAATCGTCGATCGTTCTGCGCAGTTCGTATTCGGTCAATATATCAAAGCCTTCGAAGTCGGGCAGACTCATGTTTTCATCGGCGATCGGATGCTGATGACGAAGCGTGATGTCAACGATGATGCGCTCGCCGATGTGGGCGGCATAGGGTAGAGACTTTGCAACATCCGTTGTGCTGTTGGAAAGTGTAATACTCATCTGCAGATCGTCGTCGGAGGGTTCCCATTGCTCATTGGTAGCAGGTAGTACGTTAATGGTAAGCGCAAGTGATGAAACCCTACCGGTAGTTGTTTCACCGTGCAGGGGTCCGAAAACAATCTCGCCCTCGCGGCGGGGAAGAAACTCCATACGCCGCAGCTTGACTTCAACGACACGCTCTTCAACAACAGCAATACGGGTACCTGTGGTCTGCCGTAATAAATCTGCGTCCCTGGACAGCGCGCTTATATCGACAGTATCGAGGACACCTACTGCTTCCATTTCTATGACTACGGTGTCTCCGAAATAGACTGAATCGTTGCTGCTTGTAAGTGCTATCTCCGGAGTAACGCTGGCAGAATGAACGCCTGGTGATATTGCCAACACTGCCATAAACAGGACGCCTGTCAACCGCGCGACTCTGCTAATCTGACATTGAATAGTGTCAGCTACCATGTGCTTCCACCCTGAGGTGGGCTTTGACCCGATGCGCGCCTGCGCTTTTGTTCAAGCTTCAGGCGTCGTTGTAAAAAAAGCTGTGAATCATGCTCTATCCGGTTTAGCCATTGTGTTGTTGCCTGTTCTGTTTCCAGCGCGGTTCGCGTACCCGCAGCAGCTGCCAATGCATTGGGCACATCAGTTTCCGAGCCACCTGAAGGCCTTCCGTTTTCCGGATCCTCTTGCGCAGGCTGTCCATCGATAGCGCCACTACCTTCACCGTCAGGCTTATCGGGCTGTTGTGAGTTCTCACTTGCCTCTCCACCCTTGCCGGCTTGAGCTTGCCCATCGGGTCCGACGTTTTGCTCGCCGTCATCTGTTGATTCTCCCGGGGCGTTATCACCTTGTTTATCTTGCTCTTCACCACCATCACCCTGGCTGCCTCCCTCGTCCGGGTTCTCGGAGTCGATACGTTCAATTTCGTCACCGCTGGCGCGTCTGCCGGCCCTTTGTTGTTCTTCATCAGTGGTTGTCAGCAATGCACGCATGATGTCGGCGTTGTGAGCTGCATCGTCCAGCGATGGGTCCAGCGACAATGCGTGTTGATAGGCTTCAAGGGCCAATGCATAGTAGCCAAGCTGAACATAGCAGTTTCCAAGGTTGTAAGCAGAGACCGGATCATTTGCCCGGATGAAGGCCTCTGCCGCTCGCCACCATTGTGATGAATGGTAAAGGGCGAGTCCCTTCCAGGCTGGATCACTGAATATCTCTGCGGCGCGTGCATAGTCACCTTGCTCAAACAGACGATAGGCTAGCAAGTTGTTGTCGGCGGCGTGAACCATGTGCGAGCTTGCCAGCCAAACAGTCAGAAAAATCGCACCCAGGCTGTGCTTCATTGATTTCATTGCCGACTCTCACCACGAAACTGCATGAGGAGTAATGGCAGAGAGGCAAGCAACAACCAGTGTGACTGATCTTTCCAGATCAGTGCTTTCAGGTCGGCGTGTGTAGAGGCACTTGACTCATCAGTCAGAGACAATGGTGAGTAGTCGAAGACCCCAAAACCGTTAGCAAATACCACCTCACCACCACCGGCTGCGGCCAGATCCCGAGCAAGTGTCGGGTTGACGCTGGTGGGTGATGCTGGCTCAGCGGAGTCGGTAGTGCCCACCACCAGAACATCAAGCTTGTGTCCATTGTCGGACATGTAGCCTGCGGCTGCAATGGAGCTTGCATTTATGCCACCGGTGTCGGTGAGCAGGAATGTACGCGATGCAACAAAACCACTGTCGGCAATCACCGATGTTGTCAGTGACAACGCACGAGCCAGGTTGGAGCCTTCCGTTTCTATGATGCCATGCTCCATCAATGCAGCGTGTTCATTGAATACCGAGGTATCGAACGCTGGCGGGGCGACCAGAAACGCATCCCCTGCGAAGATGATCATCGCAATTGGCCTGGCGGCAGATTGCTCTGACAGAAAAGCAAGTGCTTGCCTTGCTGCACTGAGGCGAGAGGGAACCGTGTCGTTCAATGTCATGGACCGTGACACATCAATAAGCGCTAGCCAACCGATACTATGACGCCAGGTATCATCATCCGCTTGTCGTGCTACAGGTTGCGTCAGGCATAAGGCCACAACACTTGCTGTCCAGAGTAGGTAGTTGCTTGCTCTTTCGTTTTGCGCATGACCTGCAAGAAAGCGAAACACGGCGGGGGACATGACGTTCTGCCAGCTATTGGTTTCCGTCTTTTTATTCCAGCGCACGGCCAGTATTGTCAGCATTGCCCAGGCTAGCAGCCACAGCGGCTGCAAGAGAACGACGGGTCCTATGCTCAAGCTATTTGTCATGATCTTGTCATGCTGCTGACAAGCTCAAGACATGGCATGGCAAGCAATACGAAAAACAATGCAAGCAGTGGCCATAGATGCAGATCGCGCCTTAGTATGACAGGCGGGGCGGGAGCCTGTGCAGCTTCCAGTTGATCGATTTCGTCATATACGGCCTTCAGGGCCTTGCGTGTATCTGCGCGAAAGAACTTGCCGCCGGCTAACGCTGCAACCTCTTTAAGCGTTTCCTCATCCAGATCTGCCGACTGTGCGGTCGCATAGCCAGTGATGTCTTTATCTTCACTTCCCAGTGCGATGCTGTGAATTCGAATACCCAGTGACTGGGCAAGTGTGGCTGCGCTTTCCGGTTCGACAGAACCCGCGTTATTGGCGCCGTCTGATAGCAAAACGATCGCTCTGGAGCTGGCCGGGTCATCCCTGAGCGTCTGAATAGCCAGTCCAATGGCATCACCAATAGCGGTGGAACGACCCGCCATGCCGATACCCGCACCATCCAGAATGCTCGATAGAGCCTTTAGATCGAAGGTCAGTGGTGATGCAATGAATGCCTCTTTTCCATAAAGAACAAGACTGACTCTATCACCGGCTCGGGCTATCACGAAATCATGGGCGACGTCCTTGACCACAGATAGGCGATCACTGACTACGCCATCGAGAGTGAAGTCGCGGCGCTCCATGCTGGCGGATACATCAACCACCATTGCGATGGCTCTGCCGCTCACCGCCTGCGCTGAGGCATCACCCGGTAGCCATGGCTGGGCGAGTGCGAAAAGTGCCAGAATCCAGGCTAGCCACAAGCAAGCGATTCGGCCATTGATACCCTGATATCGACGATGTTCGAGATGCTCTAGCGCGGCCTCCAGATCAGGCGGGATAGTGAGTGATCTGCTGCGCGCCTCAACCGCTGAGCGAAGCAAAAGTGGCGCGGGCAAAAGTAGAAAAATCCACGGCCAGACAAAGCCAATCACGTCGATTTACCGCTGTGATTCTGCCCTGAAGGCAGCGATTTGATCAAAACCTTCAGCTCGGACAGCAGCGAATCGATGTGAATTTTTTCTGCAGTGCCGGGCTGGTAGAGTGCATCGCCGAATACACGCCCTGATCCGGTAGAGAACCATTGTGTATTGAACGCACTGTCCAGTTTGATCAACCAGGGCTCACCACTCAGGCTCTGCACAGAATAACCACGAAACAGCATCAACTTTCTGAGCAGGGTTGCGGCACTTGCCAGCGCTTCGTGTGCAGGTTGACGGCTCGCCAGGTGCAGCTCTTTCAAGAGTTGCCTGCGCCAGTTGTGGGTATTGTGATGTCTGCGATAAACAAGCAGGGCTACGATTAGCAAGAGGACCAAGAGGTTAGCCGCGATCAGCCAGAATGGGACGCCTTCAGGCGGGGGTGGTTGCTGAACTGTACGCAGCTGCTCAAGCAACGTTGTCGTGGCGTCCATTACGCCAGGTAGGCCTGGTTGCGTAATGCCGATACCACATTGTCATCGCCGTAAGCCGTACTTATAAACGGAATCGCCAGTGCATCAAAACGCTTTACCCGGGCCTGATTAATTTGCTTCAGCCGATCCGCCAGTACTATCTGGTCACTCTTGCCCACCGGTGTGAAGCGATCAGTTGAATAAGGTTTTTTATTTTTCATTCCGTGCGAGCGATAATGAAACTTTCCCGCTGGCAGGGCACCATTAAGTACTGGATCATCGATATGAATTGCCACGTTGAGACTTTGTCTGGCGACAGCGCCTAGCGTGTCAAAAAAACTCTCACCCACATAGTCAAAGCCACTTACCCATAACTGTGTCGTTTTTTGTTCGCGCCTCGTTAGCAACCATTGCAGCACTGTATCAAGGGTGGGCCCATGCTCTCTTGAGTCCACCTTGACTGCGTGTCTTCGATACGGCGCATCAACAAGGGTTTCATCATCGACATTGCTGGTTGTTGCTTGTGCTGAAGCAGGCTTGTTGCTTGTCTGCGCCCAACGCGCGCGTTCATTTTTACTCGCAAGCTCTTGCGCAATTCGCTGATGCTCGCTAACCAGAAGTTTACAGCCCCGAATAGCGGTGGCATCGCCGGTCCCCGGTGCGAACATCGACAGTCCATCAGCGGTGACGACGATAAGTGTTACTCGTGTTCTGGCCTGGCAGGCTCGCCACAGCAATCTGGTGATTAAAAAGACCGCATGGTTGGCTCGTAGCACACTAGAGCCTGTGAACATGCAGTGTCGTAAATCGCAGATGAGACGCGAGCGGTGCTCTTTCTCCTCACGGTAAAGCCTGGTATGCAATTCATCGCATCTTGCACTGGCGCGCCAATCGATATGCCGTAAATCATCACCGGGACTGTAGGAACGCAGATCGTCGTAATCAGTCCCGTGACCGCGTTTACGGCTTGCAAAACAACCTGACCATGCACCGTTTGATGCCGGTGTATTACGAGCCTGCGGCACAGGAATATGTCTAAGCTCCAGCAGTTGCTCAATACTGATATCAATCGATCCTTGTTCACTCACGACAGGTGATGAGCCTGATGCAATTTCGAGGATTGATTCATGTCAGGTGCGCGGTGTGTTCTCGAGAATTCGCATGACAATATCTCGTTCACTGATGCCTGCAGCTCGCGCTTGATAGTCCAGAATGATTCGTCCGCAGAGGATGTCTGGTGCGAGTAACGACACATCATCCGGCGTGGCATGATCGCGCTGTTGCAGCCATGCGTGGGCGCGAGCTGCCAGCGCAAGGTAGATTGATGCACGTGGGCTGGCAGCATGTTCGATCTCACCGCGCGCAACAGCCCCCAGGCCTTCTCCGCGTGTTGCGCAAGTCAACCTGACGATATAATCGCGTACAGCTTCGCTGATGAAGACCTCCTGAACCTGCTTGCGCGCATTGATAATGTCCTGCGAATTTCCGATCACAGTGCCTGGAGTTAATGAATTGGCCGACGGGCTATTTTCTTTGAGAACCTGATTCAGGATCAGACGTTCACTGGCGATATCTGGCAGCTTAAGCTGTACGAAAAACATGAAGCGATCCAGTTGTGCTTCGGGTAAGGGGTAGGTGCCCTCGTGTTCTATCGGATTCTGGGTGGCTGCGACCAGAAATGGCTCTTCGAGTACACGCGTGGTACCGCCAGTACTAACCTGATGCTCTCCCATCGCTTCAAGCAAGGCACTCTGCACCTTGGGTGGCGCGCGGTTGATTTCATCAACCAATACAATGTGGTTAAACAGTGGACCGGGCATGAAGCGGAATTCGCCGCTGGGCTGGTGGTAGATATCACTGCCTGTAATGTCTGCCGGCAGCAGATCCGGTGTTGCTTGTATGCGAACAAAACTTGTGTCAAGCAGATGTGCAAATTGCCTGATGGTGCGTGTCTTGGCGACACCGGGAGGCCCCTCAATCAATATATGCCCGCCACACAGCATCGCAATAAGCAGGCGCTCTGTCAGTGATTGAAGCCCGACCAGTTGAGCGTCCATCGCAGGTATCATCTGGTGCAGGACATGCGGCACAATCGACGTCTGGGAAGCAGCCATTCCGGAATGGGAAATATTCATCAGCAAAGGGTTGTTAACACAAATCGCTTTCGTCAGCAGATTCGACTGAATCATCAAGAAAATTGACTGGATATATCCGCATCAATTCGTGTCCATCCTCCAACCATCCATCGCTACCCAGAGGGAACCAGAACACCTGGCTATAGCCCAGTCTGATAGCGCGTCTTGCGGCATTCCAAGATTGCCAGCAATCGGAAGTACAGAAAAACACCAAAGAGCTTTCTTTGTCACCGCCACTGAGCCGTTCAAGGTTACGAGTAAAATAATCAAGGGCGTCTGGCTGCAAGCTACCTCGTCCCACTTCGGGTAACCAGCTGGCCCCCGGAATACTTTGGCGTTCTTCGGTAGTAACCCAGTGACCGTCAAGCGGATCAGGCCCCAGCCCCTTGGGTGGATAGACATCGATGAAAACAGCATCGCCTTGCGTATGCAACGCCTTGACAGCCGCACTGTCGAGTGTTGTACCGTCCGGGATATCGGCCGGTACCGGCGCGCGGTATCGCTGCATTCTCAAGCCAGTTGTTTGATCGACATCGTACTGTTGCAGCGATTGCGCAAGTGTGCTCGAAGCCAGTAGCAACAGGGCAGGGAAGAGCAGAAAAGCTGACAATAGGCGCATGGTGATAAGTATGCGCGTTCGCACTACGAGTCGCTTTGGTACCAAAGTATAATGTGCGGTTGTTAGCGGCTTTTGTGTAAACTCGTGTCAACCGGGTTGCTTGTGTAGAAAATAAAGCAGGTGTATGAGGCATACTGCTCAATCAAGTGCGATATTCTGCTGTACAACAGGCGATAACCTAAGTCACAGAGCGAAACGTGTTGCGAATGAAAAAGCGAATAATTGTTGGAGCGTCGTGTGCTTTGTTGATGTCACAGTTTGCATTGGTAAAAATCGGATTTGGTCACGGTGATGTGACCCCTCAGGCAGTCGATACGGAAGGCCTGGAAGTGCTACCCGAGGAGATCGCTCTGGAGAATCCCTATCGAGTAATGGGTGGCGAGCAATACGAGCTTGCGATTGAGATTGGCAGCTCAGCGTATAACACGAACTGTGCTCGTTGCCACGGGCTGGAAGTGATCTCTGGTGGCATAGCACCGGATCTTCGTATGATGGAAGACGGCGAGTTTGGTGACGAGTGGTTCATGGAGAGAGTACGGAAAGGCTATTCGCAAAATGGTGCTTATAAAATGCCGCCATTTGCCGAAATTCTGAATCAGGAAGCCATGTGGGCTATTCGTTCCTACACCGAGACGCGTCCGCGCCCCGAGTGAGCGACTGGCTGATGAGATACATTGCAGCAGCAGTACATTTACTTGTCGCTGGCCTTCTGGCGTTGTTGTTGGCAGCACCAGGTCACGCTCGACCCTACGACGAGGTGGTCGATAGCGGCAGGCTTACCGTGTTTGCTTATAGCGATTATGCGCCGTACTCGTGGATTGATGAGTCGGGCCCGCGGGGAATCGATGTCGATGTAGCGATGCGTTTTGGTCAAGCCTTGGGTGTAGAGGTCGAGTTTCTGATCCGTGGTGCTGATGAGAATCTGGATGACGACTTACGGGTGAACATCTGGAAGGGCGATCTGATACACCGGCAGATGGCCGATGTGATGATGCACGTACCCTACGATCGTGAAGTGGATACGCGCAACGAATTTGCTGTTTTAATGGCCCCTTACTTTCAGGAACAAATGGCCCTTGTTCACAATGTCGACATGTTGCCCAAGGTAGATACCTTCGGGCGATTTGTGTCAAATCCTATTGGCGTTGAGGTCGATACCGCTGGCGACTTCTTTTTGTCCAACGCCTTTCGTGGGCAACTGCAACAGAGCATTCGTCGCGGTCGTACATTCGCTGACACACTTGAACTGTATGCTGGCGAGGAGGTAGGCGCATTGCTTGCCTCTCGTGCACAAGCCGAGTGGGTTGCCTTCAAGTCAGCGGATATTACATCAGAAATATCCCAACCACCGATGCCGGGCATAGTCCGGCAAGGCTGGCCTATTGGTATCGCCATCAAGCACGATAGTCGCGATCTGGGCTACGCCTTGGGGGATGTACTTACGCAGCTTGTCGAATCGGGCGAGATGCAGGCAATCTACCAGCGTTATGGTGTCAAATGGGTTGCACCCGAATTGCAGTAGAAGCTGACATTATCCAATGCACGTGCAAGCGTTAATTCCATACTGATCGATCGAAACTAACGGATTAACTATAAAAATACGGATAGAGCGAAGGTTATGAAAACAAGACATGAATTGATAACTGACTCTGAATTCACTGGAAGGCGATCGTTAACGTCAGTGATTACAAGAGTATCCGGGCGAGGCGCACGGCTGCTTACGGCCGGATTGATAATGTTGTTGTACAGCACATCGTTGCTGGCCCGTGAATTACCACAGGATCCGCTTGACTCCATCATGTGGCAGTCGATGGCTGATCGTTTCATGCCTGATGGGCAAGTGGTTTTCGATGAACGGGTGAAGGTTATGGCACCGCTTTCTGCCGAGAATCAGTTTCATGTACCAGTAACGGTGGACGCCTCGCAACTGGACGATGTCAAGAAGATAGTTGTGGTAGCAGATCTTAATCCGATCCCTCTGGTGATGACAATGCGGCCTGAGAAGGCGCTGTCATACATCGGCTTTCGCTTGAAACTCCAGCAGACCTCGCCAATTCACGTTGGGGTACTCACAGGCGATGGAGTATGGCGTGTGGGATATGCGATTGTTGATGCTGCAGGTGGCGGTTGCAGTGCACCGGCGGCCGCTCATGGCACCAGTAACTGGATGAAAACCCTGGGGCAGACGCGTGCTCTGGCTTCCAGAGTTGATGCTGGTAATGCGCGTATGACGCTACGGATGAAACACCCGATGGACACAGGACTTGCACCAGGAATACCGGCGTTCTACTTGAATGAGCTGCTTGTTCGCAACGGTGCGGGGGATACCGTTGCCGAGATCGATTTGTATGAGCCGGTCAGTGAAAACCCCACCTTGACGCTTCGCCCCCGTGTTGGCAGTGAGGCCGAGACTTTGATCGTTTCGACGCGTGACACTGAAGGTAACGAATTTGATTTTCCGCTGACGATTCCGGCATCAACGGATTTGTAGGCTGGCCGCGATGAAGATCAGCAGAGTTAGCGCTGTTCCACACTCGCGGGCCCGGCGCAAAGCCTTGCAGTGGTTCGCCGCTGGCTGCGGTTGTGCTGTGTGTGGATCGTTGCATGCCCGGTTTCTGGACTTTGATTTGTCAGCCGTCGAGATAGCGTCAAAAACCTGGGCTGTACTCGGGAGTAATGAATACTTCACTATGGAGAACGGCGGAAACATAGTGAACGTTGCGTTTATAGAGGTGCCCGATGGAGTGGTCGTCATTGATAGCGGTCCTTCAAAGCGATTTGGTGATGCACTGCGGCTGCTTATAGAAAAGACCCTTCCTGGCAAGCCGATTCTCAGGGTGTACAACACACATCATCACCCGGACCACTTCCTTGGCAATCAATCGTTCGATGCCAGTATTATCGCAGCGCCACAGAAGGTTATTGACAATATCGCTCTGGAAGGTAATGGATTTGCCGATAATATGTATCGTCTTCTGGGCGACTGGATGCGCGGAACCTTGCCAGTGGCCCCGACGCTGGCACTGGATGCCAACACCGAAGATGTTGGTGGCAGAAAATTTTCCCTGTTTTATCTCTCAGGTCATACCAGCAGCGATCTGGTTATTCGCGATGATGAAACCGGCGTTTTGTTTTGCGGGGATCTGGCGTTCCTTTATCGTGCTCCGACAACACCGCATGCGGACATTGCAACGTGGCGTCAAACCCTTGTCACACTGGGTAATATCGATAAATCCCTGCTTCTGCCGGGTCATGGTCCCAGCGACTCAAAAGAGCAGGCAATTTCCCAGACGGCTGATTACATCGATTGGCTTCATGGCGGTATCAGCGATGCCGTATCCCAGGGCCTGACAATGAACGAAGCGATGTTGCTGCCTATCCCCGCAAGGTTTGAAGGGCTAGGTGTTGTGAGAACCGAATATGAAAGATCGGTGGTGCATCTCTATCCAGCCCTGGAAGATGAGTTGTTTCCCCTGATTGAGTTACGTCGTTAGACCTGACTAGACACGCTGTATAGAAAGAGGTGGTTGATCTGTACTATCGCGCAAGGTGATGTGCCCCATTATTTGATGTTAATGGTAGCGAACTGATCAATATTGAACGGACAAGTTGCGCTCTTAATCTTAACATGTACCTTTTGTCCCTATAGCTATGGGGTCAAACTTAATATACTCTTAGGTGGACTGGGTGAAATCAGTCGCGACATGCATCCGGTGTCATCGCTAGAACAAGTGGCAACGTGTGCTGTTTTCAGACCCCTTAGACCTCAGAGGAGTAGTGAATGAAAAGTACACAGACGTTGCTGGCTTTCGCCAGCACGATAGCCATTGGGATGACCGGTCTGGCAGGTTCTGCTCAGGCTCTGGATGTCACCATCGATGACATCGTCAACGATCAGGCGACAAATGGCGATATTGTTTCCAACGGCATGGGTCCCAGGGGGCAGCGGTTCAGCCCACTTGATACACTGAACAAGGAAAATATAAAGAACCTGTATCCCGTATGGTCCTTCTCTTTTGGCGGAGAGAAGCAACGAGGACAAGAGTCCCAACCGTTGATCAAGGATGGTGTAATGTACGTCACAGGCTCGTACAGCCGTATGTGGGCGATAGATATCGCAACGGGTGATGAGCTTTGGCAATACGATGCGCGTTTGCCCGAAGGTATATTGCCATGCTGTGATGTGGTCAACCGAGGCGCGGCTATCCTCGGGGACAAGGTGTTCTTTGGAACGCTTGATGCCAAGATTGTCGCGCTCGATGCAAAGACTGGCAAGGTCATCTGGCGTAAAACCATTGGTGATTATGAAGCGGGTTACTCCTACACAGCCGCACCACTTATTGTCCCAACAGAAACACATGGACCATTAATCCTGACAGGCAACTCCGGCGGCGAATTTGGCATAGTGGGCGCAGTGGAAGCTCGCCACCCCGATACAGGTGAGACCATCTGGAAGCGGCCGACCATCGAAGGGCATATGGGTGAGCTTCTTGGAGAAGAGTCAACAATGACAGGCACGTTGAACGAATCGTGGGCTGGAGATCAATGGAAAAACGGTGGTGGTGCAGTGTGGCTTGGTGGCACGTATGACCCAGGTTCAAAGCTTGCCTATTTCGGCACCAGCAACCCTGCTCCCTGGAACTCTCACTTGCGTCCTGGAGACAACAAATGGACAGCATCGCGTATCGCAATTAATCCTGAAAATGGTGAGGTCGAGTGGGCTTTTCAAACCACACCACATGATGGCTGGGACTATGACGGTGTCAATGAGTTCATCACTTTCGATATGGATAAAGACGGTGAAACCATGCAGGTAGGCGCAACAGCCGACCGTAACGGATTTTTCTATGTGCTGGATAGAAACAACGGCGAATTCATTTCTGCAACCCCATTTGTACAGAACATCACCTGGGCAAAGGGTATTGATGAAAATGGACGCCCGATTTACGATCCTGAAAATCGTCCGGGTAATCCTGCTGAATCGGCGGACGGGAAGAAGGGCAAGTCCATCTACGCGGTTCCAAGCTTTCTTGGTGGTAAAAACTGGATGCCTATGGCGTATTCTCAGAATACCAATAACTTCTATATCCCGTCTAACGAATGGGCAATGGATATCTGGAATGAGCCAGTCACCTACAAGAAAGGAGCGGCGTATCTGGGTGCCGGTTTTACCATCAAGCCGCTCTTTGACGACTATATCGGTTCTTTGAAAGCGATGGATCCTGCTACTGGTGAGATAAAGTGGGAATACAAGAACAAGGCGCCTTTGTGGGGTGGTGTTCTCACCACTGCTGGCGGACTGGTTTTTACCGGTACACCCGAAGGCTTTCTCAAAGCGTTTGATGATGAGACGGGCGAAGAACTCTGGAAATTCCAGACGGGCACCGGCATAGTCTCTTCACCGGTAACCTGGGAGCAGGACGGTGAGCAGTATGTTGCGATCGTCACTGGCTGGGGCGGTGCCGTGCCACTCTGGGGCGGTGAGGTTGCAAAGGTGGTCAGCTATTTGAATCAAGGCGGGTCGGTCTGGGTTTTCAAAGTCCCAGAGGGCTTGGCTTCTCGATAAAGCTTATGCCCATAGCCGATTACGTTTGGTCATGCCATGCGTAATCGGCTTTTATTGTTTCACCAGCCCCTAAGGCTAGAACGGCAAGTAGCGTTCTCGGCGATTTACGTTAAGTCCATTAACTCGTTTTGACGAGTGCTGAATTCCCAGTGACCTTGTTGCCTCCTGCATACGCGAGGCATGGAACAGCTCGCGCACCTTGGGCGCATTCAGCAGCACACAGCTCAGTGCGAATATTTAGTGGCACTAAAGTCCAACCCTCAGATAGGCAATGGGCAATTGGTTAAGCAGACCACAAGTGATAATGTGGTCATGCAGGTACGTTGATGTGTCTGGGCCTTTGCGGCCAATTTACAGCGCTCACTCCTGAAATCACCAATCAACTGAGGTAAGCCTATGAAAAACCCAAACGACATGTCGTTCGATGAATTCGACGAATACATAAACCCCAGGCCCAGTGAGACGGATTTTGATCGCGTATTGGATCGAGCAATGTCACGGCGCGATGTGCTGAAAGGCGTAGTGGCTTTAGGTGGTGTAGCAGCATTCGGTAATACACTAATGCCCTCGCAGGCTTCCGCGGCGCAAACTCGCTTTGCATTTGATGCAATAGCCATCAGTACTGCCGATGATGTCACGGTGCCGCCTGGGTACACAGCACGAGTCCTTTCCAGTTGGGGTGATCCGCTATGGTCAGATGCACCGGATTTCGATCATGCAACGCGTGGCACGGGCGAAAGTCAGGCCAGAGCCTTTGGTGATAACAATGATGGTATGGAGGTTTATCCTCACGGTGATAAATTTGTACTTATCGTCAATAACGAGTACACCAACAGAAGTGTCATCTGGGGAAATCGTGCTGAAGGTGAAGCTGAAAATGATGATGATATCCTTAAAGGCATGAACGCTCACGGCTTGACCGTGGTTGAAATTCAGCAAAATTATGGCACTTGGTCGATGGTTAAAGACAGTCCATATAATCGTCGGCTGACACCAGACGTTGAAATGGATATTACAGGACCGGCCGCTGGACACGAACTAATGAAAACGGTCGCCGACCCCGATGGTATGGTAGCGCGTGGTACGTTTAATAACTGTGGCAATGGTTCAACGCCGTGGGGAACCTACCTCGCCTGTGAAGAAAATTTCAATGGCTACTTTGCCACAGAAGATCAGGAACATCCGGTTTCCGAAGAAATGCAGCGTTACGGCATTTCCCCTGCGGGTCGTGGGTATGGCTGGCACCAAATCGATGATCGCTTTGATTTAGCCAAGGAATCCAACGAATATAATCGTCATGGCTACGTCACTGAAGTGGATGCCACAGACCCTGACAGTCGCCCGAAAAAACGCACAGCACTGGGACGCTTCAAACACGAAAATGCAGAAGTTGTAGTCAATGGCGATGGTCATATAGTGGTTTATCTGGGAGACGACGAACGCGGCGAATTTCTGTACCGATATATCTCTGACGGTGTTTATGCGCCTGGTGCAGAGACTGACTCTCTGCTTGAGAAAGGCAAACTATACGCAGCCAAGTTCAATGACGACGGTACCGGTGAATGGTTGGAGCTTTCTCCGGAGGCTACTGGAATGGCTAGCACGGCGGAGGTGTGTATACATACTCGACAGGCTGCATCTGCGATAGGTGCAACAACGATGGATCGCCCGGAGTGGGTCAGTGCGAATCCAAAGGCGGCTGAAGTGTACTGTTGCCTGACGAACAATTCAAATCGAGGAATTGAGCCTAATGCGGGCGGCGATGAGACGACGGTAGGTGGACCCAACCCGCGTAAGGCGAATAAATACGGCCAGATAGTTCGCTGGCGTCCTGATTCTGCAGACCATACCAGCAGTTCGTTTGCATGGGATCTTTATGTATTGGCAGGCAATCCTGTTGTGCATAGTGACGACAGAGCGGGTTCGTCTAATATTTCGGATGGCAATATGTTTAATTCCCCGGACGGCTTGAAGTTTGATTCGAACGGCATGTTGTGGATTCAGACCGACGGCAATTATTCCAATGAAGAAGATTTCGCTGGTCAGGGAAACAATCAAATGCTTTTAGGAGATCCATTTACCGGTGAAATTAGACGTTTTCTCACTGGACCGAAGCAGGCCGAAATCACGGGCCTTACCTGGAGTCCGGATCGCCGCACCATGTTCGTTGGTATTCAGCATCCCGGCGAACGCGGTGAAGGGCACTGGCCTGATGGTACCGAAACTTCTACACCGCGATCGTCAATTGTAGCGGTCACGCGTGACGATGGTGGTTTAGTCGGTTAGTCTGGTCGGTTTAAGCTAGTCGGTAAATATGTCGACTATTTTATAAAGGCCGTGCAACTGGAACATGAAGTCAGCATCAGCTAGCGATGTTGGCTCCATGTTTATTCAAAGCAGGGGACTGAAACATCCAGGGATGATACGGTTCAACTATTTGTATAGCAGCGTCCGGGGTGTGTATGAAAATTTCATCATCGCCTATTCCACAGATAATCGTTCAATTACAAATGATCCCACGCCAGGTGTGCCGTTGGTAAAAGGTGCATCCTGTGGTCCGCTTAACACCGTGGCGATGGGCGCCAGCGGCTCTGTTGCCTCGTTAGCGGATGTGTAACGTACGCCATTGTCGGAGCCGCTGTCATACAGCTTCAATTCGATGGTGGCTGATTCGATAAACTCGCCGTCCGATAACAACGAATAGTTGTGCACTCCAACAAACCAGTCAGGGCTGGGTGCAAGCATACTGGTTAAGCTGATTTCGGGGTAGTGGCGGTTGACTTCGAACTCGATCGACGCAGTCCCGGGTGAGGTGCCAATGCCTCCTCCATTAATGGATGCGAGGGCAAAACCGGCGTCGATGGCAGTTTGTACTTCAGACAATAGGTCAGATTTGCCGCCAGTCTCAGCCATACGTTGTATCCCTGCCGACGCAATCTGGGCAGGTTGCCAGAATATTACCTGCTCATTGTGTACAGCCCCTACAAGGCCGGAGAAGTGCGGATTTGCAGGAAAATTCAGCGGATGTGTCGTTTCACTCCATAACGCGTTGAACGTCAAACGATATCTGGCTTGCGTGCTTAACGCCATAGTGTCGTCTGCCATGCCGGTTGGACTGTTCGTACTGACTTCTCCGTCAACACTCTCACTACCCGTATTCGTGCTGTCAGTTTCCGATGCCGGATTTGAATCAGAGCACCCCGACACGCCTGGAAGCGCAGTTAGTGCTAGCAATTTCAGCCCATCAAGGGCCCGTTGGTAAGTTATCAGGCGCGCAGAAGATTTCATGGTAGTCAGGAGTTCCGAATTCATACTAATACAGTTCGTGAACACGCAATTGATTGTGAAAAAACATTGACTTGCTCGTCCTGGCATACGGGTTTAACACCACTGAATGCAAGATTCAGATTCTAATCAGTGGCTATCAGGATGATTAAATACCATTAGTTAATTTGCTTTCGGGAACATTTTTCAATGCCTGTTCTATTTTGGATTTTGCTGTCGGTCCAAAATTTTCGGCATTCTCTATGGCACTGAATACCGAACGCAAATTCCCTAACTGACGCTTTGCATTCCAGGTCGCATATGCTACTTCTCCAAGCGTATAGTCATCGACTTCGACACGTTGTGCAATGTCAATTAGTAGTTGTTCAGGATTTTCAATTTCGATTGTTTCTTTATAATTGAACAGTCTTAAAACTTTACTAATACAGTCCTTTCCACAATTTTCCAATACCAGCATTTTTTCAATCAGCTCCCCTGGGTTAGATACACTTAGGTCGTCTGAATATAATGCAGACAGAGTGGAAGCTAGTGATCTTTCGTTTTCACCACTTAAATGCTGATAATGAAGCGTAGTTAATTCGGGTTGGATGACGCCGTCATCATTTGCAAATAGAAGCCCGGTATGTTGGGATATGATGTCTTTGTAATCCTCGTTGTCATAGTGGTTAGAGGCGTAAATTTCTACAATCAGGCTTACTTTGCTTCCAATATCACTCTCTCCACGAGCATCAGGTAATTTTTGAATAATTTGCACAAAGTCGTCAGCGCCAAGTATGGGGTGCTGAATAAATTCTCTGTAAATCAAGAAGCGATTCAAACGCTTGTTGTTGAAATTTCGCATCTCAAAAGCCAGGTATCCCAACTCCCCGCTATCAGCGAATTCCCGGTTGCTTAAAACTCGTTTCACCAGTTCGTTCGGAACTGGATATGCCGGATTATCATTTACCGCCGCTACGAATAAATCGTGAGCAGACTCCGCATCGATAGATGAATCGATGGTCAACAGTGTCTTTAGTATGTTCTCAGTTGTTGTGTTCTCTTCAGTTTGCTCAAGTACGTCTTGAATGACGTTTTCGTAAACAGAATTTGCAATAGATGTACCCGGAATTAGAGAACAATGGAATAAAATAAGTGAAACCGGTAACCATTGACTAATATTCATTTTTTGCAGACCTATCGTTTAAATTTAACACCTGGCTGAATTGAGCCGTGGTTCAATTTTATCAAAAAACTGTTTTGGCTTTTGACTACGAATAGGCAAATTCATATAGAGGGCATTAGCAAATATGAAAGCAATAACGATCAAATGAGCCAGCACTGATAACGCGATCAGCCTCCTGTTGGGCGGTTTATATCAGAGGCGTCCGTGGAGCTTCTGCATAACTGGCACAGTAGTGTTGCCTGCTGATTGGATAAGGAGTCGTCGAACTCAAGTATGGATTGCCAATCAGGATCAATCTAGCTGACAGGTCGATTCAGGCTCGTCTAGGCCAAGCGTATCGACATAATGTAGCGGATGCAGAAATTTTGGCATTGGTGCCACAGCGATAACGGCATCTTCTGTCGTGAGCAAAATAGGTTGTCGTAGCTGTTGATTCCATTGCCTTATTGATCCACGGGTTCCTTTATAGAGATCAACCTGGGCCTCGGGGTGTTCAAGTACCGATAAAATGTTTAGCGATTCATTATCCACCAGTGATCTAGTATCCGTACCCATCGTGTTTAGACTATTGGTTATCAGTTTTATTGCACTCCAGGTAGCAAACTCTGCATCGCTCATGGCGTCTGATGCGGGCAACTTGGCGGTACTGTCGAACAACCGGTAGCGCTCATTGAGTTGCGGTGCTCCGTAGCGCTCAAGTGTACGGTGCCAGCCGCGAGGAACCAGGCCTACGTCTCCAACGACCGGGCGGGCCCGGTGTGTTCTGTATTGGATGTAACGGCCAAAATCGCGAGCGGTATCAATAACTGCGACAACATCATAGGATGCTCCACCCGTTATAAATTCAGGCTTGTTTCTGTCTCGATCATCAGGGTAGTGTGAAAGAGTAAATTCCCTGGTATCAGACACATCGGCCCCAAATTTTGACAAGCTATCATTCAAGGTCTTGGCTCGAGCGTGATCAGCCTTGCCAGGTCCGTGCACTACAAGAACCTTGCGCCAACCACTGTAGATCAGGAATTGGACCAACGCATCAAAATACATGCGATCTGACGGGATCGTGTGATAGAGCGTTTCCAGGCACAATGTCTGTCTTAACTCAGGGTTGGTATGCCGGACGTTGATGGTCGCTAGATTCAGTTGGTTCAGGATCTGCGCTATCTCGACAAAAGTGTCTTCAGGTGTGTCAACGATAACCAGACTATCAGGATGAATGGAGGCGAGCTGAGGCCCATATTCTGCGGATGAGTCAAGATTCAAGGTTGTAAGAACAGGCTTGATGTGGTGAGTCTCAAAACTTGTTCTTGATTCAAAAACCGCTAGCTTTGCAGCTCGAAGCACAGGTCTTTCGATTTGTGTCTGAATCCCTGCAAAACTTTGGCCTCGGGTAGGTTTTTCCAGATCAGATGTCGTCACGATTGAAATGTGAAGCTCAGCCCCGCGAGCGGCAAAGCTCAGCACAATCAGGGTACACAGGACTAGTATTTTTATCATTTTGCAAACACCGCAATGGCATGGGGTATCAGACCAGCCTGTCTGTTTATTCTGGGCCGTCTTGATTCAATATCGATAATCGTGAAATCGTCTGATAATCCATTCAAGACGATGAGAGATTTATTATCGGGCGATACGCCGAGTCCCCAGGCTCTGCGGCCAACGAGAATGTATTTTTCGATTTCCAATGATTTTACATTGACAAATGCGACGTGATTGGCGGCTCCTAGTGCAACGAAAGCGAGAGTCCCTGTCTGGTCAAACAGAATATCGACGGGAGTTAATTGCTCACTTCGAAACCCTTTGGGAGCAAAAATTATCTCGTCTATTTTGTTGTATGTCTCTGTCGAAAAAATCTCTACCCGACTTCCCATTTCCGACGAGACCCACAATCTATTTTCGAGCAGGGCGACACGACGAGGTCTTAGATGGGTCACAATGACAGCTGTCTGTTGATACGATACGGCGTCAAAGACATGCACTAACCCCGCATTTTCTGATGCGATAAAGACTTGCGTTCCATCGTCTGTGACCGCAATTCCATCGGGTTCAAGTCCGGTTGGTAATATCGCCAGTGTATCGCCAGTAGTTAAATCGATTACCATCGCCTGAGAACGCCCTTCATTGGTTACAAACAGGCGTTGGGTAGGGCGATGAATTGCCAGGCTCATCGCTCCATACAAATCATCGAAAGAGCGTTCGACGGCCCGGGTCCTGATATTGAATTCCAGAATCTTATCGTCATCCGAGCAAGCAATAAGCAGTTGGTTTTGTTCCAGGCCCTTGACCATACCTCTAGGGCGGTTGCAAATCGGTTGGACGTAGGCGGTTTCCCCTTCCTGATCAATCGAAATCAGATCCCCAGACCTTTCATTCGTGATGAACGCTTCAAAAGCGAATACCGTCTTGGTTAGAAAAATTGCCGGAACGGCAATTGCAAATAATGCGGCGCCGAGTACTTTACGAAAAAAAACCATAATGGCAATTTCTAAGCTTGTGCTAGTCTGATCAACAACATGGGAGGTAGGGCCTGTTCGAGATGAAAGATCGTGTTCTGAAAGATCACGTACAGGCGCTACCAAGAAATCTCTTTAACAACGACTCTACATTGTATTCTGGCGTACAGCCAGTTTCTAAAAAGTATTGACCTGAAACATTGCGGTTCGGATGCTGTTTTTTGGGTGGACGGTACTCTACAAATGGCTTTTTAAATGGCTTTTTGTTTGATGGTAAACTTATCCGCTAACCATCGCTCGAAAAGAAACCAGATCTGACAACACTTGGTGGAGCGCCTCCGGTGATACAGGCTTGGTTAAATACGGTAAGCCAGAACTCTTGATGTCAAGAAGATCATCAGGCGATGTTGCTCCACTGATCAACATTCCAGGCAAGTCATTCGAGAACCTGGACCGTAGAGTACCTATTGCATCGATTCCAGTCAGAATCCCTGCCAGCTGATAATCACCGATTATCAGATCTGGCGTCATCTGCAATTCGGCCAATCGAGATAATGCCTCTTTCTCATCTGCAACGCATACAGCACAACAACGCCATTGACTTAACAGCGTGTACATGCCTAAGCGAATCGCGTCATTGTCATCTATGAATATAATGTTGAGACCAGTCAGTGCATTGGGTTCAGTTGCCATGTAACTTGAATCCAGTTTTTCGGGTTCACCTGGCTCATCGACAAGCTCTGAACACGCTATAATCAGTGACGCTCTGGTACCACCAGTGGGCATGGCGTCCAGTTTGACTTGCATTCCGAGTAATATACTGAGTCGATTGACAATCGATAAACCAAGGCCAACACCTGCCTCTCCATGTCTCTGTTCTGCGCCGAGCTGATAAAATTCAGTGAAAACCCGAGCGTGCTCTCCATCCGGAATACCCACACCGGTATCACTGACAGTGACTAGCAAGTGTTCATCAGTCAGTTTCGCATCGACTTTAACGCCGCCCCGTTGAGTAAATTTCAACGCATTACTGATCAGATTGCGCAAGATGCGCGTAAATAGCGTCTGGTCAGTGTACAGGCTGACATCCATGTCCGACGTGTTCAAGAACAGTGCTTTGCGCTTGGCTATTGGCTGAAATTCCTGTGAAAGCAGAGAGAAGACTGCTTGAATGCTCACTGGCTCGTATTCTGGCTCCACCACATTCGCATCGAGTTTGGACACATCGAGCAAACTGTCGAACATGGCATTCAGTGCAAATGTAGAGTTGTCGATAGAATCAAATAATGGCCTATTGGATTCATTTTCAGATTTATGCCGTAAAGCGTGATGAAATAGCGTCATTGCGTGTAATGGTTGCCTCAGATCATGACTTGCTGCTGCAATGAACCGGCTCTTGTCGATGACAGCTTTTTCTGCTAAACATCTTTGTTCATCAGCTACTTGCTGCTGGGCAGATAACTTTGTTACCAACACCTTGTTCTGTTCGTTTAATTCTGACACATGACTGTAGCGCATTTGCGACAAAGAACTAAGGTAGACAGCGCCGACAACACCAATAGCGATGACCAGAGTCAATAACCAAAACTCAGGTTTGCCGCTGAACATCAATGCGACTATTGTTGGTGCAACCAATGCCGGAATTATCCAACGGGCAATAGGTTGAAAGAATGCAGTGCTGGTTGCAACCGCGCAAACAATCGTGCAATACACACCAATCAGCAGCACACGATTTTCATCGGGCATCGGCACGAACATTGCCAACCCTGCCAGACCGTAAATAACACTCGAATAGGCAGCGCCCGCATCATACAAAAATCGCCAGATGGGACGCTTCTGTTTTTCAATCGTCAAGCGCCTGAATCGCTCACTAAGGGTAACCTTGAGGCTTGCCTCAACGATGAAAGCGACAATAAACAAGCCAAGCCACCAGCCGGAAACATATCCCCACGAGGCGTAAACCCCAATGCCAAAAAGGACAACGAGAGAGAGTGCAAATCCTTTGCTTGCTGACAGCAAATCGCATATCAGTGAATGCTCACTGACGCTTAATGAGGCCGTTCGATACCATATATAGCGGTTTCGCCATCGATACGGCCGAGGCATGGCGGTATTTCCTGAATGAAAAATGATGCGAGATTTAGCAATACACTTGCACTATACAATACCTTGAAATCGCCGACGGATTTTTTGGTCAATCCGAGTCTCGCGACATACTCAATGCAGTTGTTGCCACGTAGCACCCTCTACATCGCCCAACGCCAGATTCAGATTCAACGCCGAACCAAAGTGCTGTATCAACGTCACTGCACCTGTATGAGCTTCTGAGACCTTCAAGCCTGCCTTGTTGATCAAGTCGGGCCGCGTAGGTACGTTGAGATCGCACGGTTAACGATGGCCAATACCTTGCCCACCGCTTGCGGTTGACTAGCCAACAAGAATCGCAGCGGATACGGGAAACCGAGTACCCATTGACGGACAATTCTGTGTGGTAGGGCATGATCTCTCAGAAGTGCAGCCGTCTCCACCATACGTCTGGCATCACAGATGGACCGAAGGCGGCCCCCGACAAAAGCTGCGACATTTGCAACTATACGCTACCAGATGCTCGAAGCTGTAGCTCTCGCAGTGCACACGAAGAAAACCCTTTTCAATCCGACCGCGCGTATTCGAGAAACACATTTGCCTCTGACAAATTGTCGCGACCGTAATACTCGATCAGCATATTATACAATTCTGTGCCGGTCTCTTTCGCGGTAGCGCATTTGCAATTCACGTGTCAGGTTGTGCGCAACAACTTTGCACAATAGAAACAGCTTGTTTGCAATCCAGGTATTACAGGGCACGTAGCTCAGAGCCGCCTCTGTGGTCAATTCTGCGAATAGCCCCTTCTGCGTACCTCGGCCTTCATGGTCTTCAACCACATGCTTGGCTTTTGTGTTTTTGTTAGTGACGATGATCTTGTATCGATAGTCGAGTCCCGCGTCGCTGAGAATACAATATAACTTTCTGGAATAGTTCTTGCGATGACGGCCCAGGATCCAACAAATGTACTGTTATGAGAACAACACCCGTGGGTACTGCCGCAATGCGTGCGGTCGTCGCGTGCCTGGCAGTTGTCGTGCTGTATGGCTGTAGTGAGCAGCCTGTAAATACCATGCCAGCGCTGGTCGAAGCGAACAATTCCGCCGAATCAGGAAATAATGGGCTCAGTGATTCAGACGACTCCACGCTCATTAAGTCGGAAAAAGAACCATCTAAACGCCCCGAAAATAAATTGTGCCACGCAGGTTCCCGTTCAACCGCTTATGGTCTGACACCAGTTTTTGGTTCGTTGCAGTTCTCTCGTCCGGTTGTCATGGCAGAGGTGCCAGGTAGTACCGGTAACAGTTTTTTCATTATGCAGAAGGACGGCCTGGTAAAGGCAGTAACGCGTTCTGGTGATCTCGACATCGACAACGGCTTTGTATCTTCAACCTTGTTACAGCTGGATGTGGCAAGCGCTGAAGAGAGTGGCAGCACGGGTATCGCGTTTCATCCTGCATTTGCGGCCAACGGGCGAGTTTTTTTTGCGTATGGTGCCGTCGGTGAAAACACGGACTTTGAGCTTCGAATAAGTGAGTTCCAAGCGTCAGGCGATAATGCGAAGCTGATGAATGAGCGCCGTGTCTTAACCGTACCCAAGAATAACCCGATACACTATGCTGGCGCTTTGTCTTTTGGCCCGGATGGCTATTTATATATCTCCATCGGCGACGATGGTAACAATCAACAGTTTGATGACCAGCGAATGGCGGCGCAGGATCCCGCAAACTTCTACGGCACTATTTTACGAATTGATATTGACTCGAATTCCGATCAACCCTTTGTTGTTCCAGTTAATAATCCTGATTACGGGACGGGTATACCTTCACCCGTTTTCGCTTACGGATTTAGAAATCCATGGACGTTGAGTTTTGATAGAGAAAATAAGGGTGATTTGTGGGCCAGCGATGTTGGTTGGTTCAAAGTGGAGGAGATCAATCGAATTGCTAAAGGTGGAAATCATGGTTGGCCATTGTGTGAAGGTGAGTGTGATCAGCATACCCCGGAACTTCTTGATCCCTACTATAGCTATCCCAATACAGCGGGAGCTGCAGTTATCGGCGGCTATGTCTATCGAGGGACTGAAATTCCGGATTTGTACGGAAAGTATGTGTTTGCCGACTACATTGACCGCGGTATCAAGGCGATCGATACGCAGTCAAATTCTGGTGCCGTCCCTTCACCGACTAGCTTGGTTTCAGCTACCTTCAACATTTCATCGTTTACTCAGGGAAGCGATGGCGAGTTGTACGTCATTGGATATTCAAATGGTGAGGTCAACAAGTTAGTTAAATCGGCACAAGCCGAAGTGTCTGAACCCCCTGAGCTACTGAGTTCTACTGGCTGTTTTGCATTTACCAGAAATGGCGACCCTAAACCTTTGCCAGGTGTTTTCGCATACGATACTGCACAGTCTTTCTGGTCGGATGGTGCGAGTAAAAAGCGGCTGCTGGCACTGCCAGAAAACACGACCATTGACTCTAGTGATATCGACGCATGGGAGCTACCGCCGGGAGCCGTGACCATCAAACATTTCTACATGAATGATTCGATCTTCGAGACCCGTTTTCTGGTGAGACACGACGAGGGTAGCTATGGTGGGTATACTTATCAATGGGATGAGGATCTGGATGATGCGACTCTGGTGCCAGCGGAAGGTAGATCGGTCACACTTGGTGAACATCAATGGGATTACCCCAGCAGGGCAGATTGCATGCGCTGTCACACGGCACAAGCGGGTTATTCCTTGTCCCTGGAATCACGACAGCTCAGTGTTAAATCACGATCCAACAGCAAAGTATCTGCTCAGCAGTTGGATTTTTTTGAAAGCCTGGACATCATCAACAGCGCTGAACAAGCGCATGCAACGCCATTTCCTCAACGTGCTGAATTAACAGATCAGAACATTTCTCTGGATAGGCGTGCGCGTTCCTATTTGCACGTCAATTGTGCAAGTTGTCATCAAGGTGAGGGCACGGCGGGCAGAGCCAATTGGAATGCTCGCTTTACTGTGTCAATTGAGGATATGCGATTGTGTGGAGAGGCTCCTTTTGAACCAGTGAGCGTAACAGTTGATGCCGATGAACGTTTACTGGTTCCAGGCGCACCGGGCAAGTCTACTCTGTGGCTCAGGGCAATGGATAGAGGGTCTAGCGTTTCAATGCCCCCGTTGGCCAGTCATCTGATAGACACCATCGGCGTGGAACTATTGAACGAATGGATTACAGCGATGGATTCTGACTGCGAGATATCGAAGTGAGCCCCTTTGCAAGCTCATCAAAACTATCAATCAGGGCATCGGGCTTTTAATATCTTTCAATCTCGCCTTGGTTCAGCCCATGGTTGCTGCCGTAACTCACAGCAACCACCGAGAAACCTACGGCGTGGCCTGCACAAAAATCCGAGATTTAGGCACAAATACAAACCCCGTCAGGAGCGAAAGGTCTGACGATGGTGTTTGTCGACTTGCAGGACAGTACTACTTATCAGGCGATACAGGCTCGCGCTGCAAGCAAGCAGTTGGGGGAGGGGTTGAGGCGGCGGGCTGGAGATGCGTATGTGGTGCTTGCACCCGATAGCACGGTAGCAATCAGCTTTGACCCCTACGCGCAGAAATCAGTCTGGGGCTGGGTCGATTCCAATGGTCGTGTTTGCTCATTAACTTTGCCGGAAAGTGCTGCAAAGCCGTTAGCTGTATTGATACGACAGATCAAAGCCGGACTGGTTGCCTTTCCTCCAGCCGGTGGCCAGGCACGGCTGGTTACAGTCTGGGTCAATGAGGCGGTTCCCTTTTCGCTGGGGCTGGATCAGCTCCCGCCTGCCAGGCAGGGTCTGGGCGCAATGATGGAGCGCTACATTGAAAGTACAACTAAACGCACTGGCAGCGAGATTTCTCCGCTGGATTCGGTCACATTGTTTTTCGAACGAGCGCTGGAGGCAACGCTGTCCGGTATCGGTGGGGCAGCTCAATTGCCAACCCGGCTGCTATCAGATGCTGAAGCGCTAGGTCTGAGCCAGGTACTGGAGGCTGAGAGGAACTGGCAAACCCAACAATGTGTTGGAGCCGTATTGCGACTTGCTTATGTGCTCAGTGCTGGTCGAGATCTGGCGCGGGGCTGAATGTAGTTTTAAACTCACATGGTCTTGAAATGAAAATGGTTAGAGCGACTGACGACTGGCATCTGCCAACGCAGTAGCTGATAGTCCTGGACCCACCCTATAGACCAGCGCAGTTTTGATATTGGCAACCAAACATGGGTTGATACTGGGCAGTCCCTGACTGCTCGTCCGAACTATGCGATCCAAACGAAATACAGTCAAGTACAGGAATGCGTAAACTATTTCGTCATCATCGGCTCTGAATAACGCGTAGCATTAGCGACCAGTGCATCGACGTCGGAGTCCTTGTCGATCATGACAAACGGACCGCCCCAGACCTCTTGCACTTTCTCACCCTTGCTGTGAGCTACAAAAACATCGGCCACTGCCGCGCCGCTATCGTCGATCGAGCGCAACACTGAAGCCGTTAGCCAGCCTTCGCTCATCGCGACAATCTCTCCGCCCGTACCTCCGAAGCCCATGGATGCAATGATTTCGGATTTATCCGCTTGACGTATAGCCTGGCCAGCTCCCAACCCAATGGTCGAAGAGACACCATAGATCAGATCAATGTCATCGTGAGCAGCTAACAGATTCTGTGCGGCATCGAATGCCTTAGTCCGATCAAAATCGGTGAAAGGACCCATCACCACCTCAATATCCGGATTCTTGTCAATGATTTCAATGAAACCACCAACACGCAAATCGTTGGTAACTCCGGGCGCGCCCACCGAACACGCTGCCTTGACCGAGCCAGGTCAGTGCATCTGGCAAGCCAAAGTGCATGGTGCCCGCAGAATGCAGCAGCGCAAGACCACGAAGGCTCACCATCATGCCAAGTATTGCAATGAATGGCGGAATCTTGATCAACGCAATCAGAGTGCCAGTGAATGCGCCGATAATCGCACCCAGCGAGAACATGATAGCCACGGCTAGCGCCGGATTCATCCCGCCTTTGATCAATGCAAAACCAATCACAGTCACTAGAGCCAACACGGAACCAACTGACAGATCAATGCCTGCGCTAGTGATGACAAAAGTCATGGCGACCGCAAAAATGATGTAATGCGACGCCTGTGTCAGTACGTTTGCCAAGTTGGCAAATGTGGCGAAGCGAGGATTAATGAAGGTGAAGATGATAGCGAGTACAATCACCACGGTGGTCAACCCCACACTCTGCAAGAGCCAGTGGCGATCAGCGTAGCCAACGCTTCCTGCGGAGATAATATTTTTTACATTAGTGTTCATAGAATTTTTTAGCTTAGTGAACGCTACCAAAGCTGATCATCCTGATCACAGCATCGCGGCTTGTAGTAGCCGTTTTGACTACATCGACAAGTCGACCGTTCTTCAGAACAGCAATGCGATCGGCGATCTGAAAAACGTGCTCAAGGTTATGACTTATGATAAAGATGCTAATACCATGATCGCGCATGTTGCTGACCAGCTCCATCACCCGTTTGCCTTCATCAACGCCGAGCGCCGCCATCGGCTCATCCATAATTACCAGGCGCACATCCTGAAGCAATAGACGACTGATTGCGATGGATTGACGCTGCCCTCCCGACAGCTTGACCACTGGACTGTTAAGCGTTGACAATTTCACGCCGAACCGTTCCAGCAGTTCCACCGTTTTTGCCCGCATACCGGCATGGTCGAGTTCCGGAAGGAGTCCGAAGCGATTTCTTTGTAGTTCACGACCGAGGAAAACGTTTTCGGTTACGTTCAGCGCATCAACTAATCCGAGACTTTGACGAATGCACCCAATTCCTGCTGCATCTGCATCACGTGGACTGCGCAGCTCTATAGGCTGACCGTTACTTTCGATCTGACCGCTGTCAGGGGGCTGAGCCCCGGAAAAGCGCCTTGACCAGCGTTGATTTTCCGGCCCCGTTATCGCCTACAAGCGCCATAACCTCACCGCGCTTAACAGAGAAACTGACGCCATCCATTGCCTTCAATCCTCCATAGCTCTTCGTCAGCTCTCTGACTCGAAGCACGTCGGTCGCACCTTCAATCTCTTTGTTCATCCTTTATCCTGCTTCAACGATTCAGCTGTTGTTCGGCGTGTGCTGGGGTTCCAGTGTGCCGCTGCTGAAAGTGGCGGTAGATGCAGGTCATCATCCACTGGGAATGATTCTCTGGCAGCTGACCGTCAGTGTCTTGATGTTGGGTGGCTATGTGTTGAGCACTGGTAAACGCTTGGCAATTAGTGCCCCTGTTATCAGGTATATGCTGATCATAGCTTTTCTAGGCACCTGATTCCGAAGACCTTCAGCCTGTTGGCTACCGCAGAGTTACCTGCTGGCATTATTGCCATAACAATTGCCACCGTACCTATCGTCTCGTTGCTGATTGCATTGCTCGCACGTATCAAGCTGTTTTCCTGGGTACAATTTACTGGTGTGATACTCGGTGTTTGCTCATTGCTGTTGATTGCGGTACCCGATAGCACCTTGCCTGATCCCAGTCGTGCGCCATGGATACTGGTGGCCTTGCTGGCGCCACTGTGCTACGCCATAGAGGGCAATTTTGTGGTCGTGCGCGCGCCTGCCAATATATCAGCGATAGTCACCTTGTTTGACGCATCGGTGCTAGGACTGTTGATACTTGCACCCGTGGTTTTTGTCAATGGATGGCAGATACCTGTACTGGTCGAATGGGATGTATCGCGCTGGGCAATGACTGGTGCAGCGATATGCCATATGGTGGCTTACAGTGGTCATCTCTGGCTATTAGGGCGAGCCGGTGCAGTATTTACCAGTCAGGTAGCCTACGTGGTGACACTCACTGGTGTGCTGGCCTCTATTGTGTTTCTGGGTGAGCGTTACGAGCTACTTTTGCTTGTGGCTGTAGCTATGATGCTATTGGCTGTAACTCTCGTTAGGCCGATTCAATTCAAACACTGAGCAAGACAACGACAAGGGTAAATAGAATCGGATACAGGGTCTGGATATGCGATCAACAGCCCTGCTGCCATATAATTTACTGCTCAGTTAGCAAGGGGTTGCTTTACGTTATCAGGATGGGCGCCTTTGAACGCTGGTAGCTGTGAAGCAGCAGCAGCCACACGAGTGATACACGCAAACCCTTCAGTATCTACTCCCCAACGCTCTGCATTATACAATTGTGGAATAAGGCAGCAGTCTGCCATGCCGGGGGTATTGCCATGGCAAAAGACATTATCGGGGTGCTGAGCAAGTAGCTGCTCAAAGGCTGTGAGTCCCTGAGCGATAAATCGGCGCATCCACGCCACTTTTGTATCATCATTGCCATTAACCAGCTCCTGCACATGTTGTACAACGCCAAGGTTACAGACTGGATGAATCTCCATTGCGATGGCGTAGGACAACTGGCGAACCCGTTGTTGGTCCATTGCCGTTGATGGCAATAGCGTCGAGCCAGAACGTGTAGCGTGCAAGTATTCGATGATCGCCAACGATTGCGTCATGGGTGTACCGTCAATAACGAGAGTTGGTACCAGAGCTTGTGGGTTGATTGACAGGTAATCGGGCGTATGGTGCTTCGCAGCTACCAGATCTATAGAGCGGCTCTCGTAGGCTAGTCCAAGTAGGCCCAATGCTATTCGAACACGATAGCTGGCCGAAGAGCGCCAGTAATCATAGAGTACGAGTGAAGATGTGGACGTCATTGAGGTTTGACTCTTGCTGCGGCCAATGCCTGGCGAATGGTTGAGCGATCACCGATATGATTACACAATATTAAAATCAATCGGGCATTCAAATCGGCACTTTCGTCATCACTCAGATCTTCATGTGCGCTTAGCAACTCGTCGTAAAATCCATCTGGATCGCTCAGATTTGGCGTAAGGTTCAGTGCAGAATACTCTGATTTATTCATGAATCAGCTCTTGCCTATGGCGTTGCGAAGTGCATGACGAATCGGTGCGGCCGAATACTGTTTCCAGCGACCCACCACGTGCTGATCAGGTCGGATTAAATAAACTGCAGATGGCTCGTTACTCAGATAGCGCTGCGCCAGCGCACTCTTCGGGTCAGCTTCAGTCGATACATTAACGCAGTTGATTGCAAGTCCTGATTCAGTGAACGATTCAGGCAGATCTACATTGATGCCTAGCAGAACAAATTGTTCGCCGAGCTTGTCAAGTAGATAATTGTTAGCGTCTAACAGGGCATCAACACAGGCAGAGCCGACGCGGGTTCGTTCAGGGCCATCGAGTTCATCCGGTCCATTCAAAGGTAGATCGTCATAGACGCAAGGTAATGATAGCCGTCCGGAATTAACCAATGGCCGTGCGAATTCGTATTGACCTGCCAGTTGCAGGACTGCATTGCGAAAGCGCTTGCTCACAGCAGTTTTGGGGGTCAGGAAATCAGTGGCACGCGTCGAATTCAGAATGTTTTCATCTGCACCGTGCTCGCGTTCTGTCGCATAGCTATCAAGCAGACTCTCGCTCGCCAAGCCTTTGATGACAAGATCAAGTTTCCAGGCCAGGTTATCAACATCCTGTATTCCCGAATTGGCACCTCGAGCGCCAAAGGGGGATACCTGGTGAGCGCTGTCACCAGCAAACAGCACTGATCCATGTCGAAATTTGTGCATACGCCGGCATTGAAACGTGTAGATGCTGGTCCATTCCAATTCGTATTCAATGCCGTCCCCAAGCATGGCATCGACGCGGGCACGAATGCGTTCAGGATCCATTTCCAGCTTTCGATCAATATCCCAGCCCAACTGAAAATCGATACGCCATATGTCGTCGGGTTGCTTGTGCAGTAGAGCTGACTGACCGGCGTGCTTGAATGGGGGCTCGAACCAGAACCAACGTTCGGTGGGGAAGGGCGCGGTCATCTTTACATCGGCGATGAGAAAATTATCTTCAAATACGCGCCCGTCGAAACTCAGTCCCAACAAGTTACGAAGCGGTGATCGTGCCCCGTCGCAAGCGATCAGCCAATCCGCATCGAGCGAGTATGGGCCATCCGGTGTATCAATAGTCAGCGACACGTAATCACCATGATCATCGATGCCGGTAACTTGATTACATCCGCGTATTTCAATTGGCTTACCCGCTGCCTGTTCCTCTCTAATCTGATCGACAAGGTATTTTTCGAAGTAGGGTTGCTGCAAGTTGATGAACGCGGGGTTCTTCAATCCATCTTCAGGTGATAGATTGAACTCGTATACCGGATCATCACCGTGGAAAACTCGACCGACATTCCATATCACCCCTTTATCCACAAGTCGCTTACCGCAACCCAGACGGTCGGCGATCTCAAGCGTACGACGGGCAAAACAGATAGCGCGTGAACCTTGACCGACACCATCGTGATCATCGAGCACGAGGACAGGCACGTCCTTGCGACCAAGATCGAGTGCCATTGCCATGCCAACTGGTCCGCCACCAACGATAACCACGGGATGCCGATCGCGCTGGGCGCGCTGTTGGGCAGCTACCTGCTGGTAGGGATAAAGCTGGAAAGCAACGTCGTAGCGCACGTCTACCATGGCATCTTCCTCGAAAGTCTTGATCGTGACGGTAAATAGGCAGTCGCTGCACCGATACGGACGTCTTGCAGCAACGCTCAAGCAGCAAAGGTTAAAGAATTAGCTCTGCAGATCACTCCACATATCCTGATCACGCTGAGCAGTCCAGATACGTGGCGTGTCGATACCACGGGCCTCATCGAACGCTCGAGCTACATTGAAAGGCAGGCAATGCTCGTAAATGGCATAGTCGGAAAACTTCGGATCACACTCTGCGCGCACGGCATCCCATGCCTCTTTCAATGAACCGCCGCGTGCCGCTACTCGCGCAGCAGGTCGCCAGGTACTGTCGAGAAAATCTCGGGTGTTATCAATACCAGCATTCACCTGTTCACGTCCGACCAATGCATCGCCACGCCCGGGAGCTATGGCATCTACATCGAAAGCACTGATGTTATCAAGCGTCTTGCCCCAGTCACCGAAGTGCCCATCGCCGCAATAGCAGGCGGAGTTGTATTCAACGATATCACCGGTAAACATCACATTCTCGTCAGGGACATGTATGACAATATCTCCGGCAGTATGGGCGCGGCCTAATTGCATAAGATCAACACGACGCCTACCCAGATATATAGACATTTTGCCGCTGAACGTCTGGGTAGGCCAGGTAAGCCCGGGGATGCTTTCATGCCCCTGGAACAAGCGCGGAAAGCGACCGAACTCGCTGTCCCAATCTTCTTGCCCACGTTCAACTACCATGGCGCGCGCCGCTGTTGACATGATGATCTGTTCGGCGTTAAAGGCGCTGGCACCCAACACACGAACAGCATGGTAGTGGGTGAGTACAACGTGGCTGATAGGTTTGTCAGTAATTTCGCGAACCTTCTCTATGACTTTGCTGGCCAGTCTTGGCGTGGCCTGTGCCTCGATGATCATGACGCTGTCGTCGCCGATGATGACGCCTGAGTTGGGATCGCCCTCGGCGGTAAAGGCCCAAAGACCATTGCCCACTTCAGTGAAACTGATGGCTTTCTCGGCCATATCGCCTTGCGATGCGAATGCTTTTGCCATGGTAAATGCTCCGGTTTTTATAAGTTATGAATTCACGCCACTGTCAATGTCAAAACAGCTGGCGCATGCCTTTACGTGTTCTGTGGATTTTTCAATGCTGGCAACACTGTACCTGCGCATACGCCGAAACCAATCGTATAACCCTCACCTCGCGCTTGCCCCTTTAAAGTCAGCGTATCGCCGTCTTCCAGGAATGTGCGTGATTCACCGCTGTCCAGCGTCAAAGGTTCCTTGCCACCCCAGCTGAGTTCCAGCAACGATCCACGTTCGGCCTTGGTAGCACCTGAAATAGTGCCTGATCCCAGCAAATCACCGGTACGCATCGGACAGCCACTACTGGTGTGATGAGCCAATTGTTGTGCAGCTGAGTAATACATTTCCCGATAGTTTGTCCGGCAGATCGTGGAGGGCTCCTTGCCTTCGGGTGCCAGCGTTACCTCCAGATCAATGTCATACAGGTATTGTTCGCCATTCTGCAGATAATCCAGCAGTGGTACATCGCGTTGTGGCATGGGTCGCTTGAAGTCAGCGAGCGCATCCTGCGTCACAATCCATGGACTGATAGTCGTTGCCGTAGCTTTAGCCTGGAAAGGGCCCAGGGGTTGATATTCCCACGCCTGTATGTCACGAGCTGACCAATCGTTCAAAAGGACAAAGCCAAAAATCATCTCATCGGCAGTAGCCACGCTTACCGGCGCTTTGGATGCCGTACCAACGATTGCGCCTATTTCCAGTTCCAGATCAAATCGTCGTGATGGAAGAAAGTCAGGAGTGGGGTGATCGGGTGATTTTAATTGTCCCCAAGGGCGCGTGATGTCAGTACCGGAAACGACCACTGAAGATGCACGTCCGTTGTAACCGATAGGTATATGCAACCAGTTGGGTGGCAGCGCGTTCTCCGCACCGCGAAACATTGTGCCAACGTTAGTGGCGTGATGACGATTAGCATAAAAGTCTGTGAATTCTGCAACCTCGAAAGGCATGTGCATAACAGCATCTTTCAATGCGTACAAATGCGGCTCTACCGCAGAATGTTCAGAGGAGCCTTGCGACAGCAGCTCAGTCAGCCTTGCCCGAAAAAGCTTCCAAGTATCGGGTCCCTCGGCCATCAATGCATTCCACCCAGGTTCCTGACACAGCGATGGGGGAAGCGTTGCTAGCAGTCCGGCGTTTTCAATTGCTGCCATATCCAGAACATAGTCACCGATGGCAACACCACACCGTGATTTTGAGTCACCCACCGAGAAAACGCCGTATGGCAAATTATTCAGAGGGAACTGTGTTATGGCGTTGTTCGCGCTGTCAACCCAACTATTTTTTAACGACATGCTTATCTCGTTGTTCTTGAAGTGATGATGAATCGTAAATTTTGTGCAGTGCCATTTAACAGCCAGGCCAGGAACGGACCTACGATGGTCATAGTGCTCTCAATCCTTGACGCCCGGAGTTCCATCAAATTTCTTCTCCAGACTGTCCCAGCAATCAATGTAGTTATCTTGCAACGGTGCCTCTTTAGCAGCGAAGGGTGTCAAATGTTGCGGAAATCGAGTCTCGAACATGAACGACATGGTGTTCTCCAGTTTCACTGGAACAAGTTCTGTATTTGAGGCTTTCTCGAAAGCTTCCATATCCGGACCGTGTGGCAACATCATGTTGTGCAGGCTCAGTCCACCAGGTGCGAATCCCTGCGGCTTGGCATCGTACTGGCCATAGATATTGCCCATCATCTCTGACATGACATTTTTATGGTACCAGGGTGGTCGGAAGGTATCCTCCATACTCATCCAGCGTTCGCGGAACAGTACAAAGTCAATATTGGCGGTGCCCGGTACACCGGAAGGTGCAGTAAGTACAGTGAAGATTGAAGGGTCAGGATGATCAAATAGAATGGCACCGATCGGACAATAATTTCGAAGGTCATACTTTACCGGTGCATAGTTGCCGTGCCAGGCTACAACATCCAGTGGACTGTGCCCGATAGCTGTACGATTGAATTGTCCGCACCATTTGATGACGACAGAGGAGGGTGTTTCACGATCTTCAAAAGCTGCCACCGGTGTCTTGAAGTCGCGGCTATTCGCCATTCCGTTGGCCCCAATTGGACCGCGGCCTGGCAGCTCGAACTTCTGGCCATAGTTTTCGCAGACAAATCCGCGTGCTGGACCCTCAAGCAGTTCAACTCGATAGAGTAGACCACGCGGTATTATCGCAATTTCGGCAGGTTCAAGTTCCATTACGCCTAGTTCTGTACATAGGCGCAGACGACCTTCCTGGGGGACGATAAGCAGCTCACTATCGGCAGAATAGAAATACTCATTTTCCATTGAATCTGTCACCAGATAGATATGGCTGGCCATACCGACTTGTGTGTTTACATCCCCTGCTGTGCTCATTGTGCGCATTCCAGTCAGCCAGGTAAGTGACTCGCTGGAATGTGGTACTGGATCCCAGCGATATTGGCCGAGACTGATGACATCCGGATCGATATAAGGAGCCGATTTCCAGTAAGGCATATCGATTTTTTCGTATCGCCCGGAATGCTTGACAGAGGGACGAATGCGGTAGCACCAGGTGCGCTCGTTCTGATGGCTGGGGGCTGTAAAAGCGGTTCCTGACAGTTGCTCGCCGTACAGGCCATAGTTGCATTTCTGTGGGCTGTTTCTGCCTTGCGGCAAGGCACCAGGTAAAGCTTCACTCTCAAAGTCATTGCCGAAGCCTGGCATATAGCCTGATGTGGTGCCCAGCGTATTTTCTGTACTGGTAAGTTCAGGGAACTCTATTTTATTGTTCATGACGATAGTCCACTTGGCGCAATGAAAAGCACGTTATGTTCGTGACTGCTGATCTTGTTTTTCAATCTCGACTTGCAAACAGGGCACCATATCTGACGACGTTACTAATACTATTTGATGACGTTACCAGTTGAATGCTGCGATCAATGCGCATGAGCGCTGCGCTGATGGGTTATGATAATACTGGTTGCAAGTGCAACTGTCAACTAGTTGCATTTGCAACTTGTTAAGTTAATTTGAGGAGCAAGCATTGGTTGATTTTAATTTGCTGAAATTCAGCCCATTTCGTCTTAATCGCCTTGCGAATGAAATCAGTGTCGAGCTATCGAGTGTATACGCCGATCAATTCCAGATCAGCATTATCGAATGGCGTATCCTGGCAACGCTGGCCTCGCAGGGAAGCTGCAGCGCGCAGCGAATCGTAGACAGTACTCGAACCCATAAGTCTCGCATCAGCCGCGGCGTCACGCGTCTTGTGGAGCAGGGGTCAGTGGAGCGCCTGGAAGCAGGCGATGATCGCCGGGAAGTCCAGTTGCGGCTTACCCGTAAAGGTCACGCGCGTTATAAAAAAATGGTCCCCGTGGTGCTTCAAAAGGAGCGCGATATTCTATCGTGCCTGAGTGACAAAGAGCGGAGCAATTTTCTGGCAGCATTGGACAAGCTGGAGAAGTCACTTGAGCTGGCGCAGCGAGGTGAGCAGGAGTACGAGTAAATTATCAGGATTCCAGATAAGCCTGTGATAACACATCCGGATTGGCTGCAAGTGTTGCCGCCTCGCCCGAAAACATCAAGCGTCCACGGGACAGCACGTGACAGTAGTCGGCCAGTTCCAGCGCTAGTCGAGTGAACCGCTCGATGGAGCAGGATACCGATACCATTCGACCGCAAATCGCGAACAACATCGACAAGACGTTCAACAATGATTGGGGCAAGGCCCAGCGACATCTCATCAAGTGCCAGGAAGCGTGGTCGTGATATCAGCGCCTGAGCGATAGCCAGCATCTGCTGTTGACCACCGGACAGGGAGCCTACGCGATTGCCCGACAGTCTGTTGAGTTCCGGTAATAAAGACAAGGCTTTGTCTACCTCGCTGTCCAGTTCGGGGCGGGTGTGCATTGAGCCTGCTGCCCGTAGGTTGTCCAGTACACTTAAACCTGTTAATAAAGGGTGGCCCTCAGGTACTGCGGCAATGCCCGCCGCGCGAATTTCACGCGCATCCTCCCCCGTGAGTTGTCTGTCTCCCAGCGTCACATCTCCTTCGTATGCGAAAACGCCTGCAAGTGCAAGTGCAACTGCAAGTTCGCTCTTGCCAGCACCGTTCGGTCCAATCAGGCCAATGACTGGATCGGGCAGATTGAACAGCGCCGGAAGTAGTTTGAATAACACACCTGCAAACAGTGCTCCGAGCCAATGGTAGGCGCCACCGACAATGGCCAGGCAGAAAAGCAGAATCGATTCGCCAGCGATAAATGATCGGGCGTCAAGTCGACCTAGCGAACCCGCCAATAGTGCACCTGAGGTACCTGCCAGAAAGCCCGATAGCGCAAATGCCCAGAGTTTGTAGCGGGTGACATCTACCCCTGCAGCTATCGCGTTTGCCTCAGACTGACGAATCATCGCCCATGCACGCCCAGGTGCTCTACCAAGCCGCGCGCAACGGAGCTATAGGTTTGTAAAGCGTTAACATCGCTTCGATGACACCAATAGCAAGACCGCCCTGCCAGCGTCGCAGGAAGCGAGACCAGCCGTCCGCAAACGGCTGCTGCAATTGCAGGAATGACCATGAAAGTGATTACCGTTGGATCGAGTCTCACCAGATCTCCAAACAACATTCCGCTCAGTCCTGCTAACCAGTCTGCAGCTGCGCAAGTGCTGGCCCAGGAAACCCTGTTCGACATGATCGCCATGTCGCTTGCGTCGAATGCGAAGGTTGCAGTTCATCTTTCGCAACCGGAACAGGGTGTTCTGATGCGAGCAAAGACATTTGTACAGGCCAGCCTTGGAGATGAGTCGTTAAATCGCGAGCGTGTGGCGGCGGCATGGGTGCTGTCGTCGGCGCAAACCACGGACTAAATAAATCATTGTTCTGATAAAATTTGTCAGCACGATAATGGTGCAAAACCTCCTTCACACGCGTCGATATGGTGCGAAATAAATTGCAAAAGCTCTGAAATATTTACCGTTTAACGGCTAACTAACTGTAATTTAAAGTGTTACACAAACTGGCATCTCAATTGCGAGACTACGTGTAAGTTCCCCTTGCCTTTACGGCAGACTGTTCGTCAATCAGATCAAATAGAGCGCTAGGGTTCCGGCTGTTTACAGTGACTGGACCGAGAGCACTCGACCTCAGCAGATCGAGGTTACACGGCGGGATAAAAGCCCGGGAGGCCAGCTTGACGTTTAGTCAGGGGGAGTCCGTGTAATGTTATTGAAAACTGAGGATTGACCATGATACGTGCAACATCTATTTTGCTTCTTGCAGCACTTTCATCACCTGCGTATTCCGCCGACAAATTCAGCCTGTGCTGGTCGATCTACGTAGGTTGGATGCCCTGGGCCTATGGCGCGGAACAGGGCATTGTCGATAAATGGGCAGACAAGTACGACGTCGACATTGAAGTCGTACAGATAAACGACTATATCGAATCGATCAACCAGTACACCGCCGGACAATTCGATGCGTGCACCATGACTAACATGGATGCATTAACGATACCAGCCGCTGGAGGTGTCGATAGCACGGCGCTGATAGTGGGTGATTTTTCCAACGGTAACGATGGTGTAGTGCTCAAAGGCACGGAGGAACTGGCAGATATTAAAGGTCAGAACGTCAACCTCGTTGAGCTGAGTGTATCCCACTATCTGCTGGTACGTGCGTTGGACTCCGTTGGCATGAGTGAAGCTGATGTCACGGTTGTCAATACCTCCGACGCTGACATGGTGGGTATTTATGCTACTGATGACGTCAGTTCTGTAGTCACCTGGAACCCATTGCTCAGTGAAATTGCCTCCATGCCCGATAGCAATGTGGTGTTCGATTCGGCAAAAGTGCCAGGTGAAATCATAGATCTGCTGGTGATCAACACGCAAACTCTTGAGGAAAATCCGGGGCTGGGTAAAGCACTGGTAGGTGCATGGTTTGAAATCATGGGCATAATGAGCGGCGATGATGAAAAAGCAGAAGCCGCGAGAGCCTACATGGCCGAAGCTTCAGGAACTGACCTTGCCGGCTACGATGCGCAACTGGCCAGTACCTCAATGTTCTACACAGCAAATGAGGCTGTGGAGTTCACCGCCAATGATACACTTCCGGCCACCATGCAATATGTGGCTGAATTTTCGTTTGAACATGGTTTGCTGGGAGAGGGTGCTCCTGATGCAGGTTTTATCGGAATTGATATGCCTGCGGCAAGCTTCGGCGATGACAACAATACCATGCTGCGTTTTGATCCGAGCTACATGCAGATGGCAGTAGACGGCACGCTTTAGATTTAATTTTTGGGTGAACATACCGATACGCCAGGACCCGATAAACTATGAAACGTCTGATCAATCTGACACCGCCGCCAGCGGCTTCGTGGTTGTTGGGTCTGGCACCCTTTGTGGCGCTTATTGTTCTGTACGCGGTAGCGTCAGAGGCGCGGCTTGAGATCAATGCTGCTGACAAGTTGTTACCTTCATTCGGCTCCATGAAGGATGCCATGGTTCGCATGGCATTCGAGCCCAGCAAGCGTAGCGGCCAGTTTCTGTTCTGGGTCGATACATTCAGCAGCTTGAAACGCCTGGGTACGGGCATAGCCATAGCCGCCGTGATTGGTTTGCTTGTCGGTATTCTCACGGGTGCACTACCTTTGCTACATGCAGCATTTTCACCGCTTCTAACGGCGATGTCATTGATACCATCCCTGGCACTGTTACCGATCCTGTTTATCGTGCTAGGTCTGGGTGAGCTGTCGAAAGTGGTTCTCATAGCAATCGGCGTAACGCCTTTCATCGCCAGAGATATACAAAGAAGAGCTCGAGAAATTCCTGAAGAGCAGATCATTAAAGCGCAGACTCTGGGTGCCAGCACTGCCCAGATAATCATCCGGGTGCTGCTGCCACAGCTGATGCCCCGCTTAATCAACGCTGTTCGCTTATCGCTGGGTGCTGGCTGGCTATTCCTGATCGCCGCTGAAGCAATTGCCTCAACTGATGGCCTGGGATACAGAATATTTCTGGTGCGGCGCTACCTCTCCATGGAGGTCATCATTCCCTATGTGGTGTGGATAACGCTTCTGACATTCATCCTGGATTACCTACTTAGAAAAATCAGTAAGCGCCTGTATCCGTGGGAGCTTGCAGAATGATCAGTGCTAAAAATCTCTGGAAAAACTACGGTGATCAAACGGTACTTGAGCGGATCAACGTTAACGTCAGTGAGGGCGAATTCGTCACCTTGGTCGGAGCCTCTGGTTGTGGAAAAACTACGTTTTTAAAATTGTTGTTAGGGGTTGAATCTATAAGCAAAGGGATATTAACGTTGGCGGGTAAACCCATTCCCACTGAGCCTGGCGCAGATAGAGGCATTGTATTTCAGCAGTATTCAGTGTTCCCTCACATGAGCGTTCTGGAAAACGTGATGGCCGCTATAGGATTTAGCAAACGTGGAATGACCGGTTATCTGTTTGGCGAGCACAAATCAGCGGCGATGGATTTGTCTCAGGCAATGCTCACCAAGGTAGGTCTGCAAGCCGCTATGGACAAGTATCCGCACGAGTTGTCTGGCGGTATGCGCCAGCGCCTTGCCATTGCTCAGGCGTTAATGGCCAAGCCAGGAATACTGCTTCTGGATGAACCTTTCGGTGCGCTGGATCCGGGTATTCGGGCCGATATGCACGCGCTGGTTCTCGATCTTTGGCGCGAACATAAGCTGACCGTTTTTATGATTACTCATGATTTGAAGGAAGGCTTCCACCTCGGTACGCGTTTGTGGGTTTTTGACAAGCCGCGTATCGATCCGCACGAGCCTGACGCCTACGGCGCTACTATTACTTACGACCTGCCGACATCTACTCGGAGCAATGCCGACATGCAAGGTATAATAAAATGAGCAGAAAAGTTATTGATCCTCACTATCAAACCTCGCTCAGTGCTGGCTCGCACTGGTCATTCAAACTACGCCGAGGTCTTGCACTAAAAATTACCGATGAGCTGGGAGGCGCTAATGTTGGCATGGTGTTGTACAACGCGGACAATCTACTTGAACGCTACAACGCCCCTGATACACTGAAATGTCAACACACGTTTCACCTTACTCAGGGACATTGTCTTTACTCTGATATGGGCCATATATTGGCGTCCATTGTTCACGATACCGTAGGCGCTCATGAAACCATCTGTGGAAACAGCACGCGTGATAGTGTCAGAAACGCCTTTGGTGAACGTGATTACCAGCGGGATCGAAACAGCTGGCATCAAAACGGGCATGATGCATTTCTGGTAGAGCTGGCAAAGTACGGGCTTGAGCGACGGGACTTGCCTGCCAATATTAACTGGTTCAGTCAATGTGTGATCAAAAAGGAGGGTGATATTGCCTTAACTGAATTGGCTTCGCCCCCTGGTAGCCAGATAACGTTACGCATGGATATGGATTGCATAGTTTTGCTCCACACCTGCCCACATCCGCTCACAGTCCACACTCAGTACCCCGAAACACACGTGCGTATTGATCTGGTAGATGCATCTCCAGTCACCAGCGATGATGCTTGCGTTAACCACTGCCCGGAAAACCGCCGTGGTTTTGATAACAATTATCTTTACCATCTCGGGGGTGTGTGACACATGATAAAAGAAAGCTTTAGAGAAACAGCACGTGCCGTTGGTTCAACCAAGGTGAATGCCGGTGATTATTACCTGGCCACACTGAATGATGGTGATACGATGAGAATTGTGGATCTGGAAGGCAACCAGGCGGCCGATACACTGTTCTACGCAGCACAGGATCCTACCGTGCACTACAGCGCCAGTAACACTATTCGTGAACAAGGTAATCTGTATCTTACCGCTGGTTCTGAGCTTCGCAGCAACGAAAATACCGTCATGCTGAGTATAGTGGCTGACACTTGTGGTCGGCACGATACCTTGGGCGGTGCGTGCTCTACTGAGAGTAATACCGTGCGCTACGATCTGGAAAAGCGCTGCATGCACGCCTGCAGGGATAGCTGGATGCTAGCGATTTGCGAGCACCCGGAGTTTGGAATCCGCAAGCGGGATATCACACATAACATCAATTTCTTCATGAACGTACCTGTGACGCCTGAAGGGGCGTTGACGTTTGAGGATGGTATTTCGGCTCCGGGCAAGTACGTGGAATTCACCGCTCGTATGGACGTTATCGTTCTGATCTCTAACTGCCCGCAATTGAATAACCCTTGTAATGGATACAATCCCACGCCTATTCAATTGCTGACGTGGACACAGTAGCTGGCACGTGAGCATGTTCAAAAAAGTATTGATTGCTAATCGTGGTGCAATAGCCACTAGGATTATCCGAACACTGGATGCCATGGGCATCGAATCGGTTGCTGTGTATGCGCAGAGTGATCGCGATAGTCTCCATGTACAGCGAGCGAGTGAAAGCTTCTGTCTGGGTGAGGGTGCTGCCACAGATACCTACCTGGACATTGACAAATTGTTGAGCATTGCACGGCAGTCAGGCTGTGAGGCTATTCACCCCGGGTACGGATTTCTCAGTGAAAACACAGAATTTGTCGCACGATGTGAGCAAGCGTCACTTGCGTTTATCGGTCCCACTGCCAGGCAGATAGAGCAATTTGGTCAGAAACATATTGCGCGAGAACTGGCGGAGGCTGCGGGAGTACCACTGCCCCCAGGTACAGATTTATTGAAGGATGTGGACGAAGCGCGCGAGCGGGCGCTGGAAATCGGGTACCCGATCATGCTCAAGAGCACAGCAGGTGGCGGTGGCATCGGGATGCAGTTATGCGGCGATGAAGCGCAGCTTGTTGACGCCTTTGCGACAGTGAAAAGGCTGGGCGCAAGTCATTTTTCCAATGACGGTATTTTTCTTGAAAAGGCGGTAACGCAAGCCCGCCATATCGAGGTTCAGATATTCGGCGATGGTGGTGGTACAGCCGTATCGCTGGGTGAGCGAGACTGCTCGGCGCAACGTCGCAACCAGAAAGTTGTTGAAGAGTGTCCTGCTCCGAATCTATCTGTGTCGCTGCGCGAGAACCTTCACCAAACGGCAGAAGCGTTACTGGCAAGCGTTAACTATCGAAACGCTGGCACCGTTGAATTCATTCTCGATACACAAACAGAGGAGTTCTATTTTCTTGAGGTAAACACGCGCTTGCAAGTCGAGCACGGCGTCACTGAGATGGTCTATGGAGTGGATCTGGTCGAATGGATGGTGATGCAAGCCAACAGCCCGCTGACAAATCTGGTATCTCTCAAGAACGCTTTGTCACCTCGTGGGCATGCCATTCAATCCAGGGTATATGCAGAAGATCCATATCGCAACTTTCAACCATGTGCAGGTCCTCTGACGCACGTGGCGTTTCCAACCGGTGAGGGAGTGCGCATCGACCACTGGATAGAATCCGGGATAACGATACCTACCGAATTCGACCCTATGCTCGCCAAGGTACTAGTGCAGGCTGATACACGCGTTGAGGCTCTTGAAAAACTGCAAAGTACCCTGGATGAGGTTGAGCTGTACGGCAGCGAGACCAACCTGTCTTACCTCCGGGCGTTAAGTGTTGATACGGCTCTGCTGGAAGGTACGCTAACCACACGCTACCTAAACGACTTTACATTCAACACATCCCGCGTAGATGTCCTGCGTGGCGGCACTATGACCACTATTCAGGATGTACCGGGTAGGGTGGGGTACTGGCCAGTGGGTATCCCTCCTTCCGGGCCCTTTGATTCATTGTCTTTTAGATTGGCCAATCAGCTTTTGGATAATGATGAGACGGCCGCCGGGATTGAAATAACGTTGCAGGGGCCAGCATTGCAGTTCAGCAGAGCGTGTCAAATTGTTGTGGGTGGAGGCGACGTTGAGCTAAACCTTGATGGCAAATCCGTAGACATGTGGACGGTAGTCTCTGTTAGCGCAGGGCAAACTCTGGATATTGGTACGCTTGCTCATCATGGAGCGCGTGCTTATTTGTGTGTTGCGGGAGGCGTACAATGTCCTGTTTATCTCGGGTCGCGCTCAACGTTCACGTTGGGCAAATTCGGCGGACATGGTGGCGCTGCTCTTAAAGCTGGAGATGTACTGCACTTATCTGAGGATGAACCACGCAGCGTGGATGCCAGCAAGCTTTTATCGCTGGCTCCTGACCAACGTCCGTTATTAACTAATAATTGGGATCTGCGTGTCATCTATGGGCCTCACGGCGCCCCGGACTTCTTCACGAACGAAGATGTCGCTATGCTGTTCGAGACTTCCTGGCAAGTGCATTACAACTCCAGTCGAACCGGCGTACGTCTGATTGGGCCAGCCCCGGTCTGGGCTCGCAGTGATGGTGGTGAAGCGGGGTTGCATCCCTCAAACATTCACGACAATGCCTATGCGTTTGGCAGTATTGATTTCACAGGCGACATGCCGGTTATTCTGGGACCGGATGGCCCCTCATTGGGTGGTTTCGTTTGTCCGGCGACGGTAATTAATGCTGATCTGTGGAAGCTGGGGCAATTACGTGCTGGCGATACCCTGACTTTTCGCGCTATCAGTGTTGAGGAGGCGGTCGATGCTGATCTTATGCAAGACGCCGCTATCAAAGTGCTATCCAGAATGCCTGAGCAACAGTATCGTGAACCGATCCTGACCAGCCCGATTGTTTCGCATCGCCAGGCAAGCGAACATGCACCATCAGCTGCTTATCGCATCGCCGGAGACCGATTTTTGCTGGTGGAGTATGGTGAAGCAAAACTTGATCTGGTATTGCGCTTTCGAGTGCATGCGCTGATGCAATGGTTAGAGGAAAATGAGCTGCCCGGTATTATTGAACTTACACCGGGTATTCGTTCCCTGCAGCTACACTACGATAGTCACAAGCTGACGCTTAAAGTACTACTTGCACATCTTGAACGAGCAGAAGTTGCCCTTGATGATGCTGTTGGTTCCGCCTCTGTTCCTTCAAGAATTGTCTATTTACCGTTATCGTGGGACGATGAGGCGTGTCGCACCGCCGTTGAAAAATATGATCAGTCAGTTCGCAAGGATGCGCCCTGGTTTCCCAGTAACCTGGAATTCATCAGGCGAATAAACGGTCTTGATTCGCTGGATGCTGTAAAGCGAATCGTATTTGATGCCTCGTATCTGGTCATGGGGCTGGGAGATGTCTACCTTGGCGCACCTGTTGCGACGCCTGTAAACCCTGCGCATCGTCTGGTTACCACAAAATACAATCCTGCACGTACCTGGACTGCCGAAAACTCAGTAGGTATTGGCGGATCCTACTTATGCGTGTATGGCATGGAAGGGCCGGGTGGCTACCAGTTCGTCGGCCGCACCCTGCAGATGTGGAATCGCTATAAACAGACGCCTGAATTTGATAAGCCGTGGCTGCTTCGCTTCTTTGATCAAATTCGTTTCTATGAGGTGAGCCACGATGAGTTGATGCAGATTCGACAGGACTTTCCGCATGGCCGATATGCCTTGCGTATTGGAGAGACGGAGTTTTCTTTAGATGAATTTCAGTCACTGGTAACTGAGAATCAGTCGAATATCCAGTCCTTTCAGGAGGCAAGAGAATCCGCGTTTGTTGACGAGCTTGCTAACTGGCGTGCTACTGGACAGTTTAATATTTCCACTGTTGAGCCAGAACCCGTAGTCGTTGAAACGAATTGGCCTGAGGGCTGTATCGTGCTGGAAAGTCCGGTATCAGGTAGCTTATGGAAATGCAATGTAGTCGAGAATGAGGTAGTGGGTGCAGAGCAGACATTGATGATACTGGAATCCATGAAAATGGAAATTAACGTGTCCTCACCAGCTGAATTGCGCGTTCGGCAAATCTTGCTTCAAGCAGGCGGGCGCGTCAACGCCGGTCAGCCTTTAATTGTTCTGGAGACACCATGAGTTCTGTGATTTCATCAACCGACATGACCCTGGCGGGTGTTCGAGCGCAGTATCGGGCAGGTAAAACACCTTATGAATTGATGGCCGAGCTTCGTGATAAAGCGTCACAGTTTGAGCATCATAATGTCTGGATTCATTTGCTCAGTGATAAGGAGGTGCAGCCGTTTATCGATTCACTAAAGCACCTTGACCCTGAAACTTCTCCTTTGTGGGGTATTCCATTTGTTTTGAAAGACAATATTGATCTTGTTGATATTCCTACCACCGCTGGTTGTGAAGCTTTTGCGTATACGCCGGGCACATCGGCGTTTGTCGTTAAACAATTGCTGGAAGCAGGTGCATTGCCAGTGGGTAAGGCCAATCTTGATCAATTTGCAACCGGCTTGAATGGGACACGTTCTCCAGCGGGTGCTTGTGGCAATGCCTTCGACCCCACATTAATCAGTGGTGGTTCAAGCTCGGGCTCGGCGGTATCAGTCGCGTTAGGTCTAGCCACATTTAGCCTGGGTACGGATACCGCAGGTTCAGGCCGAATACCTGCGTGTTTTAACAATCTGGTGGGTGTGAAGCCTAGCTGCGGCTTGCTATCGGCCAGCGGTGTCGTACCTGCTTGTCGTAGTCTGGATTGCGTCAGCGTATTTGCGCTACACACTGACGACGCCAATGTAATACTGGATGTTGCTGAAGGCTTTGATGCAAGCGACGGTTATAGTCGCAAAAGCCCTTACTCAAACAGTGCTCGCCACTACGGCCAGCACAGCGGTGTGTTGACACTCGGCGTCCTTGCCGCAAGTCAGTTGAAGTTCTTCGGTGATGAAGCCTATCGCGCGGCTTATGAGGAAACAGTAGCCAGACTCATTGCTGACGGGATCGAGTTAATTGAGATCGACTACACCCCATTCGATGAAGTGGCCAAGCTACTCTACGAGGGACCTTGGGTGGCTGAGCGTTACCTAGCGACTTTGCCACTTATTAAAGAGCAGCCTGATGAGATATTTCCAGTTGTTCGAGAGATTATCGCGCAGGGCGGTGCTCCATCGGCGGCCAATCTGTTTAAGGCGCAATATCGACTCAAGGAACTGACTTTGCAGTGTGCGGCGCAACTGGAAGGTCTGGATGCCTTGATGACTCCCACAGCGGGTCGACTGTTCACTGTCGCTGAAATGCTTGCTGAGCCCGTTCGTCATAATAGCGAGCTGGGTTATTACATGAATTTCATGAACCTTTTGGATATGGCGGCGGTATCGGTGCCGACAGCATTCACGAACAATGGACGTCCATTTGGTGTGACATTGGGCGCTGCTGCATTCTCAGACAGGCGTTTACTATCGGTTGCAAATCGTATTCAGCAGTTGTGCCGACTCACGATGGCGACCACCGATATTCCATGCCCGGCACTCAGTACTCAAGTTGTCGCACGAGGCAGCTACATGGATCTCGTGGTTTGCGGTGCACATTTGCGTGGTATGCCGTTGAACTGGCAGCTCACGGAACGGGGTGGTAAATTTGTCCAGGCGACAAAAACAGCGGACAACTATCGCTTGTACGCTTTACAAGAGGAGTCTGTATCGCGCCCTGCACTAGTACGAGTCGGTGATGGAGGCGCTGCTATCGAGGTAGAAGTCTGGCGACTTCCAAGTGCAGAACTGGGAGGTTTCCTGCAAGGTATTGCGGCTCCGCTGGGGCTCGGCAGTGTGACGCTACAGAACGGGACGCATAATTGTGGCTTCATCGCTGAGGCGTGTGCCAGTGAGGATGCAGTAGACATAACAGAGTATGGCGGATGGTGTGCCTACATCGCCAATGCCTCTTAGCGTCAACACGGTAGTTTTGATGCACAAGCTCTGTGCGGTGCTGTTGCTGGTCAAGCGACAACGGTTCGCGACCGTGAGACAATTCAAGGTTTGTACATTCATGGTTCACCCGAATTCATGATAAAAAAGCCTGGATTTAAAACATTGCTCGAATAATGGGTGTGCGATGGGTAAAATGGCTCTATCGATGGAATTCAGTCGATCAACCACGGAGAGCTTAAATGGCACTAATACCCCGCACAATGCCCCTACTGGGCGCGGCCACAGCGTTATCGATTTTTACAGGCACCATCCAGGCAGAAACCTTTCGATGGGCAGGCGCCACCGATCCACAAACCATGGATCCGCATGCAACTAACTCAGCGCCTGTATTAGGCTTTTTAAATAACGTTTACGAAGGCCTTGTTCGACGAAATAAAGACATGATAATTGAGCCAGCTCTGGCAGAGAGCTGGGAACAGCTCGGTAGTGAAGGCTGGCGTTTTACATTGCGGGCAGGCGTGACCTTCCATGACGGTTCCGCATTAACCGCAGACGATGTACTGTTCTCATACGAGCGTGCTTCGTCCGAAGAGTCAGATGTACGATCCTGGTTTTCACCTGTTAGTGCGGTAAATGTTGTTGATGACTTGACCATTGATTTCATGACCGCTGCACCGAATCCATTGTTCCCGGATTCTATCGCTAACTTCATGATTATGGATCGTGACTGGACTACCAGTAACGAAGCTGCAAGACCATCTAAAGATGCGGAAAATCACGCAACTCGCAATACTAACGGTACTGGTGCCTTCACTGTCGCTTCACGCGATCCGGGAGTGAGAACCACGTTGAAGCCATTCGATGAATGGTGGGATACGTTAGAAAGCAATATTACAGAAGCCGTGTTTACACCAATCGGACAAGACGCTACCGGTGTTGCTGCGCTTCTATCCGGTGAAATTGATTTCATCTCACCTATACCTTTGCAAGATGTACCTCGCATGAAAGAGCGCGCCGGCTTTACCGTACATGAAGGCGTAGAAGCTCGTGTGCTGATGTTCGGTTTTGCACATCAAGCCGATACG
>Ga0209828_1000044_pt1 | contig 94001 bp, 85 predicted proteins | sample MaitaG_FD_187429 | JGI IMG/M metagenome (GOLD analysis project Ga0209828, IMG submission 187429) | Marine algal microbial communities from Maine, USA - Maine_Asex2 metaG (SPAdes) (version 2) | ecosystem: Host-associated > Algae > Red algae > Unclassified | place: Maine, USA | collected 2015-01-05
AATGAAAATTACCCAGATACTGATAACGGCTGTCGTACTGCTTGCGCTTCTGGTGCTCTCCGGCGCTTTGTATACTGTTGATGAAACCCAGCAGGTAATCATCACGCAATTTGGCAAACCTGTCGGCAACCCTAAAACCGAAGCCGGGCTGAAGTTCAAGACACCTTTCATCCAGCAGGTTAACCCTATTGATAAAAGAATTCTGGAATGGGATGGTGATCCGAGCAATATGCCAACCAAGGATAAGCTGTACATAGCGGTCGATCTTTTTGCGCGCTGGCGTATAACCGATCCATTGCAATACTTTTTACGCTTACGTGATGAGCGTAGTGCGCTGTCTCGCCTTGACGACATTCTGGGTAGTGAAACCCGTAATGCGGTGGCAAAACACGAACTCATCGAGTTGGTGCGTACCACCAAAGATCGCCAACCTTTACGTGATGCATCCCTGTCAGAGGCCGACCTTGCAACACTGGGAGGACTGGTGCCCATTCGAAAGGGTCGTGCATTGGTAGAAGAGGAAATCTTCAGTGCGGCAGCGCCGAAGGTTGAGGTGTTCGGGATCGAGCTTCTGGATATACGGTTTAAGAGAATCAACTATAACGAAAGTGTTCGGCCAAAGATCTACGAGCGCATGATCAGTGAGCGTCGTCAGATAGCGGAACGATTTCGTTCGGAAGGAAACGGAGAAGCTGCCAGAATCAATGGTAATCGTGAGCGTGAGTTGAACCGTATTCGCTCTGAGGCCTATCGTGAGGTGGAAGAGATCCGCGGTGATGCAGATGCCCAAGCCACCGAGATTTATGCGGCGGCTTACAACCAGTCGGCAGATGGGGTGGATTTCTATAAATTCCAGCGCACCATGGACATGTACAAGGATGTGCTTCGCACAAATTCCACATTGATCATGAGCACCACAAGTGAGGCATGGGAATATTTGAAGTCCATGGAGCCTGACGAGCTGGCGGTGAAAAACCCCTAAGCTAAGCTGGACTACGCCTTGGTCAGTAGATGTTTGATGGAATTGGCGTAGTAGTTGAGCAACTGGATCTCGACGGGATTGGCTCTTAACAGCCCATCCTCGTTGAGCAGCGCTCCACGAAGCGTTAACATCCGAACGCCCACATCTACCGCATAGTTGTAATCCCCTCTGGGGATGTAGGCCTTGTGCCCACGCGCCTCCAGATCCTCCAGTAGTGATAGCACAGAAGCTTTAAGCTCCAACGAGCTGAATGTGCGATCCGGGTCGGCGACCACCAGTGTTGTCACCAGCGCGACCGGCAGAACGGGGGTGATATTGCCAATACGCTGCATAAGATCTGCTGCCAACTCGTTTACATCGTCCAGGCCGCCGACCTGAATCGATCTATCATTCATCCATTCTCGCAGCGATACCGGTTGCCCAAAATTGACGCAGGCATAGCCGTTTCTGAATCGTTTGCCGCGAACAGATTGCCACAGGGTCTTGGCACCATAGCTTGCAATAATCCGCAGGGCATAACGTGTGCTACGCCTGGGTAATCTGTCCAGCGTGCGTAACAAGCTGCGATCTTCAATGACTCGATCGTAGTTAATACCGACAGGTATAAATACGATGTCGCGCGTACCTTGTGGATCAAAGCCACGCGTCATGTAGCCCAATAAGCCAAGCTTGGCTTTTCCCAATGATCCATCGCGACTGAGTTTGCCTTCAGGAAATACTGCCTGCGGCACACCGCCCTCAGCCGCCATTTGCACGTAGCATTCAAGCACTCTGCGATACAAGGGATCGCCAGAGTCACGCCGCACAAAATAACCACCCATTGCTCTTATAAGTTGTTGAAGCGGCCAGACTCTCGCCCATTCGCCTACGGCATATGACAAGGCCGTACGCTCGGCAGCAAGGTAGGTTGCAAGAATGTAGTCCATATTGCTGCGATGATTCATCAGGAATACGACGCTACTGTCCGGACCCAGGCGTTTTAATGCCTCATCATCAGCAAATCCCAGTCGTACCCGGTAGAAGGCATGTACCAGATGCCTTGCAATCCAGTAAGCCCCTTTGAAATACACCAGCGCATTGAACGCCGGTACGATCTCGCGCGCGTAGACATTGACTTTTCGCATGAGAACCTCGCGCGGCACATCCTCAGCCTCGGACAGGCTGTCTACCAACTCGATGAGACGTGGATGAAAACTCAGACGATCAACCAGTACGGTGCGGCGCGTCAGCTTAAAGCTTGGTAATCTGAGTGCGAGGCGCGTGTTGACCTCATCGATCAGCTTATTGGCGCGGCGCCTGAGAACCCAGCGAACGGAGGGCAACAGGAAATGCTGGACCAGCCAGAGCGATGCAAGGCCCAGAGAGAGCAGAACCAGCCACAGCGGCAATTGGACACTTGAACTCACGTGGATTTGTCCCGCGTATGACTGGGCGTACGCAGAGTATACTTCCAGGATGCCTGCAGAACCCGCAATACGTTGTAAACTCGATCACCTGGTAGTGTGCGCAAGAGAACTGCAGGAAGGTGTTTCATGGTTTGAACAGCGCAGCGGCTTAACCTTGCCGTTCGGCGGAAGCCATCCTCTAATGGCGACGCACAATCACCTGAGTGCACTGTCTGATGACACCTTTCTGGAGATTATCGCCGCCGATCCGCAAGCAGCAGAGGCTGCGCGAACTCGATGGTTTTCGTTAGATGATGTGGCTTTTCGGGAGCGCCTGGACGTCTCTCCTCAGCTAGCCACCTGGGTCGTGGGGACGCCAGATCTTAAAGCCACATTGAAAATGGCAAAAGTTGCAGGCGTGGATGCAGGCGAAGCTGTCGATCTGACTCGAGGCGATCTGCAATGGCAAATCGGTCTGCGCTCTGATGGAACCCTTGCGTATGACGGGGTATTCCCTATCCTTATACAATGGCCGCCAGATGTGAATCCGGTTAGCCGGATGCTGGATCAGGGATTGCGCCTAAACAAACTTCATCTGCAACATCCACAGGCAGAAATTGTTCTGCAAGCTTTGCGGGCTATCGGTGTCGATCATCTGGCTAGCCTGGTAGAAGGCGACGTCATGCTGCGAGCGCAGATGAATGTTGGCAGCAAGCAGTTTCACATTTAAAACAATCTCACTATTTTCAAGACGGTTTTGAGCTATGACTAATCCGACGGAACTTGACCAATGGCGTGAGCTGGATGCGCATCAGAAGCAGATGGCGCAGACCACGCTGCGAGAGCACTTTGCTGATGACAACGGGCGATTCGACAAGTTTCAGTTAAATGCTGCGGGTATTTTTCTTGATTATTCAAAAAATCACATAACCAGTGAGACTCACGCACGGCTTGTCGCCCTGGCTCAAGCATGCAATGTTCCCGCAAAATTTGATGCCCTGTTTTCCGGCGCGATAGTCAATACGAGCGAACAACGCCCGGCTCTGCACAGCGCCCTGAGATATCAGGGCAGCGAGCCCATTTTGGTCGACGGAAAAGATGTCATGCCCGATGTCCGCGATGTTCTCAGCCGAATGGGGCAATTCACTGAAAAAGTCCGTAATGGTAGCTGGACAGGTTTCAGCGGTAAGCCTATTACAGATGTCGTCAACATTGGCATCGGCGGCTCCGATCTTGGCCCATTGATGGCAGTAGAGGCATTAGCGCCATTTGCCCATGCAAGGCTCAACATCCATTTCGTCTCAAATGTAGATGGTTCGCATCTTTACTCGACGTTCAAAAAAGTCGATCCGGAAACCACTCTTTTTATCGTTGCCTCGAAAACATTTACCACACAGGAGACGTTGACCAACGCCCATTCGGCGCGCAACTGGTTTCTTGAAAGTAATGCGACCGAGGCCGACGTTGCAAAACACTTTGTAGCCTTGTCTACCAATGCCGAGGCGGTGACGGCGTTTGGCATTGATACCGATAACATGTTCGGATTCTGGGACTGGGTCGGTGGCCGGTATTCCTTGTGGTCAGCCATCGGTCTGACGCTTGCGTTATCCATCGGGATGGATCGGTTCCAGCAGTTTCTAACTGGTGCATATGAGATGGACCAACATGCACAGACAGCGCCTTTGGCTGAAAACATGCCCGTGACTCTTGCACTGTTAACGATCTGGTACAACAATTTCTGGGGTGCACCAAGTCATCTCATAGCACCTTATGATCAATACCTTCACCGTTTTCCGGCTTATCTGCAACAGCTGACCATGGAAAGCAATGGCAAGTCTGTGCATCACGATGGCACGCCGGTAAGCATGGCAACCGGTCCTGTTGTCTGGGGGGAGCCGGGTACCAATGGTCAGCATGCCTATTTTCAGCTTGTCCATCAAGGCACGCACCTTATTCCAACCGATTTTATCATGGCTATAGAAAGCCTGAACCCGATGGGTATTCATCAAGAGCTGTTGATGGCCAACTGCTTTGCCCAGTCAGAAGCGTTGATGATGGGCAAGAACGCTGAGGAACTGAAGCGCGACATGCGCGAGAGCGGCAGCAGCAATGAGGAAATGGAACGTCTGTCAGGTCATCGCACATTTCAGGGTAATCGTCCAAGTAATACACTATTAGTACAACAATTGACCCCTAAGGCTCTGGGCGCTTTGATTGCGCTGTATGAACACAAAGTATTTGTCGAGGCTGCCATCTGGGACATCAATCCTTTTGATCAATGGGGAGTGGAATTGGGTAAGGCCCTGGCCAAATCCATTCATCATGAGATACAACAAGGTACGAGCGCTGTATCTCATGATGCATCAACGAATGGTCTGATCAACCGCGCACTAAAACAATCCAACCTATTAGCCTGAGACCATGGCCCAGAAAAAGAAACGCGCGTCCAAAAAAACGCCTGCAGTGCCTGCCGCTGTTGTCGTGGATAACATGGAAGAATTGCCGCTAAGCGAGTACACCGAGAAGGCCTACCTGGACTATTCCATGTACGTCATCCTTGATAGGGCTTTGCCGCATATTGGCGACGGTCTTAAGCCGGTACAACGAAGGATCATCTATGCGATGTCCGAGTTGGGCCTATCCGCTGTATCCAAGCATAAAAAATCAGCACGCACCGTGGGCGATGTACTCGGCAAGTTTCATCCGCATGGCGACAGTGCCTGCTATGAGGCGATGGTACTAATGGCTCAGCCCTTTACTTATCGTTATCCGCTCGTTGATGGACAAGGGAATTGGGGCTCGCAAGATGATCCCAAGTCGTTTGCAGCCATGCGTTATACCGAATCACGGTTGGCAAAATACTCACGCACATTGTTGCAGGAACTTGGACAAGGCACAGTAGATTTCGCCCCAAATTTCGACGGCACTCTTACCGAGCCAACACTACTTCCGTCACGTCTCCCGCACATCCTGCTAAACAGTACTACAGGTATTGCAGTGGGTATGGCGACTGATATTCCGCCACATAATTTACGAGAAGTAGGTACCGCCTGTATTCACTTGCTGGACAAGCCCAAATCCACAATTCAGGACATGATGCAGTACATCAGTGGTCCTGATTATCCCAGTGATGCAGAGCTTATCTCATCACCTGAAGATATTCGCAGCATGTACGAGACCGGTCATGGCAGTTTGCGTTGCCGAGCTATTTACGAGCGCGAAGGTACGGACATCATCATCACTGCACTTCCGTTTCAGGTCTCCGGTTCAAAGATACTCGAACAGATCGCACAGCAAATGATCGCCAGGAAATTGCCCATGGTTGAAGACCTGCGTGATGAATCAGACCATGAAAATCCAACTCGTCTTGTTATTACGCCCAGAAGCAATCGTGTTGATATAGACAGTGTCATGCAACATCTGTTTGCGACCACTGATCTTGAGCGCACCTATCGTGTCAACATGAACATGATTGGTCTCAATGGCAGACCGAAAGTAAAATCGCTGCTGGAGATTCTCAGCGAATGGTTAACGTTCCGTGTCGATACTGTACGCAAACGCTTGCAATGGCGTCTGGATAAAGTAGAAAAGCGCTTGCACTTGCTTGAAGGACTATTGGTTGCCTATCTCAATATCGATGAGGTTATTGCCATAATCCGGAACAATGATGAGCCCAAACCGGTTCTCATGAAACGCTTCAAGATCAGTGACGAGCAGGCAGAGGCCATCCTCGAACTCAAGTTACGTCATCTGGCGCAACTCGAAGAGATGAAGATCCGCGGCGAACAGGACGCGCTGGAAAAAGAGCGCGACAAGCTTCAAGCAACATTGGGATCAGAGCGTCGCATGAAGACACTGGTCAAGAAAGAATTACAAGAAGATATTGTTACCTATGGTGATGATCGACGTTCGCCACTGGTACAGCGCGATGCAGCTCAAGCGATATCCGAAGCCGATCTCATCCCCAGTGAGCCTATCACTGTTGTGTTATCAGAGCGCGGCTGGGTACGGGCGGGTAAAGGCTTTGATGTCGACCCGCTGGCACTGAATTACAAAGCAGGCGACAGCTATCAAAGCTCTGCCAGGGGCCGCACCAATCGTAGTGCCATGTTTCTGGATTCTACTGGTCGGGTATATTGCGTGCCAGCCCATGGTTTCCCGTCAGCAAGGGGATTGGGTGAACCGATAAGCGGAAGACTCAAGCCACCGGATGGTGCGCGTTTCATCAGCGTAATGATGGGCGATGATGATGAGCGGTATCTATTTTCCAGTACTGCAGGCTACGGTTTTGTCGCACGTCTTGGTGATTTGATAAGCCGTAACAAAGCCGGAAAAGCGGTGATTAGTCTGCCTCAAGGTGCACAGGTTTTACCCGCGCAATTGGTTACGTCGCTAACGGAGGATCTTGTCTGTGCAATTAGTAATACCGGTAGCCTGCTGGCGTTTCCGATTGGCGAGTTACCGGAGATGGCCAAAGGTAAAGGCAATAAGATCTACAGCATTCCTGGTCCGAAATTTAAATCAGGCGAAGAATCCATGACTGCTCTAGCGGTGCTGTCTGCAGGTCAGAAACTGAGAATTACCAGCGGAAAACGGCATACCACGATCAAGTACCGCGAGCTTCAGGATTATCTTGGCACACGAGGTCAGCGCGGGCGCAAACTGCCGAGAGGATTCCAGAATGTTCATGGCGTGGAGGTCGAAAAATAGCTAAGGGTTCGTGAAATAATAAACTATGCCATTCCGGTTGTTCCGATGAACAACGCTGCAGGGTAGCATGCAGGGGCGATCTGAATGCATGCTTTATTGTTTCACTAGTCCTTGGTCAGCGCCTGAGATTTGTCTTGAAGGGAGCTGAACAGCCCTTATATTTGACGCTAACCCGGGCTAATTCAAAGCCCCTTACTCTGGAGATGTAAAGTGAATCGAGTTGTCATGTTTTTGGCCACCAATATGGCGGTTATGGTGGTGTTCAGCATCATTACTTCAATATTTGGCCTGGATAAGGCAATTGGTGCCAGTAACGTCTCGCTGGTTCTTTTTGCGGCCTTGTTTGGTTTTGTCGGCTCGTTTATATCGCTATTGCTTAGCAAGAAGATGGCGATCAAATCGATGAATGTGCAACTCATTGATCAGCCCGCGAATGATACGGAGCGTTGGTTACAGGAAACGGTTCATGCACAGGCAAAGGCGTCGGGCATCGGTTTGCCGGATGTTGGAATCTTCCAGCAGAATTCTCCCAATGCATTTGCCACAGGCTGGAACAAGAATGCCTCTTTAGTGGCAGTCAGTACAGGACTGCTCGACACGATGAGCAAGAAAGAGGTAGAGGCTGTGCTGGGACACGAGGTTGCCCATGTCTATAACGGCGATATGGTGACAATGGGTCTGATTCAAGGCGTGCTGAATACCTTTGTCATTATCTTCTCACGAATCCTCGGCAAAATTATTGACAACGCCATGAGCGGTGGTCGCTCAGGTGGTGGAGGCGGCATGGGATATTTTCTTGGCAATATCCTCGGCAACGTTGTCTTCGGATTTCTGGCAAGCCTGATAGCCGCCTGGTTCTCTCGACAAAGAGAATATCGCGCTGATGCCGGGGGTGCAAAACTTGCCGGGCGCGAGAACATGATTTCGGCATTGGCAGCCCTGCAACGAGGTAGCGCCAGATCAGAGCCACTGCCGGAAAAAATGGCAGCCTTTGGAATTTCGGGTTCCAATCTCGCTAAGTTGACCTCTACTCACCCGCCTCTGGAGGTGCGGATTGCCCGATTAAAAGCTGAGGCTTGAGTGCACTGCAGTCGGCTCAAAGCACTCTCCACGTGTAGCTGCGACGAGCAGCCTGTTCTCGGTAATTATCTCTGAGTCGGACGTAAGGGAGTCTTAGAGGTTACGAGTCGAAGTGCAATGGCAAGATCGGCCAGAATAGCGGCTCGCTGGCCCGAGATATGCGCACTCATAAACGCTATCCTGAAATCAAGTTGCGAATCTTGCAGACTTTGCGAGCCTGATCGCCGCCAGGCACAATCTTCTTCCCAAACTGAAATAGGTAACGTATTCTGCTCGGGGGCAATACCGTTTTGAGCGCTGGCCCAGGTTAGTCGCTCCTGGAATAGTATCTCGACATCCTTCGGTACAAGGCTTTCCGGGCGCATGTAATAGCCGCAATTTATATCGTTGACTAATCGAGATATCATGGCGCAGTTTAGTATCATTCCGGCTAAAAATCAGAAGCAACCACCCTCCTGGCCGTTATAATAGGCTCTATAACATCGGATTTTAAGGCACAGGCAATGGCGAACTACGGCACTAACGAATTCAAGGGTGGGTTAAAGATCATGCTGGACGGTGATCCGCACTCTATTGTCAGTAATGAGTTCGTCAAACCGGGAAAAGGGCAGGCGTTTGCTCGTACGCGTGTGCGTAACCTGAAAACAGGTCGGGTTGTCGAGAGAACCTTCAAATCGGGTGAATCTGTCGAATCAGCGGATGTCATGGATACATCCATGCAGTATCTCTACTCCGATGGCGAATACTGGCATTTTATGAATCCGGAAACATTCGAGCAGTTGGCTGCCGATAAAACGGCTGTAGGTGAGGCACATTTGTGGCTTATGGATGAGGCGATGTGCGAGGTTACTCTCTATAATGGGCAGCCTCTGGCAGTGACACCGCCTAATTTCGTCGAAATGAACATCAAGGAGACTGATCCTGGTTTACGTGGCGATACAGCCACCGGTGGTACCAAGCCGGCTTATATGGATACGGGCGCGGTGGTTAAAGTGCCGTTGTTCATCGAAGAAGGTGAAAAAATCAAGATTGATACGCGTTCCGGGGAATACGTTTCGCGAGTCAAGTAGTGGCGGGTTAATAGTTTGTGGCAGATTGACAGTGGCGGATTTTGTGGCAGATTTTCGTGAGTGCTGACTGCACAAAAGCCTCGGCACAGTGGCGACCCAAAGCAACTCTGCCAACGTTAAAGCAGTCCGCAAAATTGCGCCATGCCATCCATGAATGGATGCAAGCGCAGGAAATCCTGGAAGTCTGTACACCGGCGCTGTCCATTGCTGGCACTACCGATCCGCATATTGATAGTCTGGTTGTACCAGCTGCAGGTGGCTGTGAAGGCAATCGCTACCTGCATACATCTCCTGAATTTGCCATGAAGCGAATTCTGTGCGCTTATCCGTCGCAAGATATTTACCAGATAGCGGCTGTATTTCGGGCTGAGGAGCAGGGCCGATTCCACGTAAGTCAGTTCAGTATGCTGGAGTGGTACCGGACGGGTATGGACCATCATGCCCTGATGCAGGATGTAGAGAAGCTGTTAAGACATATCTGGAATGCCTTTGATTTAGAGTTCCCGGGTGTTGATTTACGTTCTTATTCACAGAATGTCTATGACAAGCTGGGACAGTGGCCTGATAAGCTCGATGCTTTAGTTGTCAGTCAGTATTTCGAGAAACACGAGCGCAGTTTTCCTAAAGGCCTTGAGTCCGATTTATCGGCCTGTGTCGATTTATTCATGGATGAATTCGTGTTGCCAGAGTTTGATGAAAATCGTGTGACGTTTTTGTATGAGTACCCGGCATCGCAGGCCGCGCTTTCGCGTATAGGCAAGGGCATATCGGGAGAAGCCGTGGCAGAGCGTTTTGAGGTTTATATGGGGCAGGTGGAGCTGGCGAATGGGTTTCATGAGCTGGCCGACGCTACCGCGCAACGACAACGGTTTGAACAGGATGTGCTTGCCAGGCAAATGCGTGGCCGGCAGGAGGTGTCAATGGATGAGAATCTTTTGACAGCATTATCAAATGGCTTGCCCGATTGTGCCGGTATTGCATTGGGGGTAGACAGGCTACACATGGTATTGGGCAGCCATTCGCACATTAGCCAGGTTTTGACATTCTCTGATGACAACGCCTGATAGTCCAGAGCAGCTTGTTCTGAGGGTCAGGGATACGGGCTGGGCCTGTTTAGCTGATCTTTTAATGCCCGCAGGTCTTACGATTGAAACGGTTGAAGCTGACGTTAAAATACCGGGCAGCCACTGGGGGGATGAAGAGGCTGGCCTGATCGCCTATACCCTGTATGCAAGACTGGATACGCCAGTGCATTCAGTGCTGCATGAGTCTTGTCACTGGTTGCTGATGAGCGAGCAACGGCGCAAGACATTGCATACAGATGCTAAAGGAAGCGCTGTTGAAGAGATGGCGGTTTGCTATTTACAAATTCTGCTTAGCGACCGTGTGCCCGGTATGGGCCGCGCGCGCATGATGCTGGACATGGATCGGTGGGGCTACTCTTTTCGGGTGGGCAATACGCGTGACTGGTTTGAAAAAGATGCAGGGGATGCGCTAGCTTACCTTACCGATAAGTTGTCCCATGCGCACAGCATCCCCGGCCTGCAGATCGCCTGACCAATTTGCCGAATTCTCCAGTAATACGATAATAGTGGAGCCCATGTTAAAGCGACCCATTTCGCTGCCCTTATCCAATCGTACAGATTCTGATGATTCGCTGTAGTCTTCATGGCTGATGATTGAGCGCTGAGGCGGTGTAACCAGGCCATGCCAGACAGTTTCGATCGCGGCAACATTCATTGCCCCGACAAGGACTAAGGCCATGAGGCCTTGTTTAGTTTCAAACTGCGCTATGACTCGTTCGTTACGTGTAAATAGATCGGGCAATGCTCTTACCGTATGCGGTCCGACACTGAAGAGTCTGCCAGGCACATGGCTTTGCTTTATCAGCCTGCCCGAAAGCGGCATGTGTAGGCGATGGTAGTCACGTGGCGACAGATAGATAGTTGTAAAACGTCCGTTGCCTAATCGCTTCGTTGCCTCACCATCACCACCGAGTAAATTTAACAGTGAATAGTCGATACCCTTGGCTTGAAACACACGGGCATCTGTAATGTTGCCAATAGCTGAGATTTTACCGTCAGCAGGGCAAGCTATTGCATCGTCGTCTGCGGCGATGGGTCTGGCGGAAGGCTTTAGTGGCCGGGTAAAAAATGTATTGAAAGTCGGATAAGCATTGAGATCGGAATTGACAGCATCCTGCATATCGACATCAAATTTCTTTGCAAACCAGCGGATAACAGGTGCAGTTAGCGAGGATTGCTGACGGGTGAGCCAATAGACTATTCGAGTTAGGGCATGTTGTGGCAGGACATACAAACTGTATGTCTTGATGATGTCGGTCACGCTTGCTGACATAGAAATTTTATTGTAATTAAAATAAACAACCGACCATTGTTTCTGGTCCTGGCCTGCGCAGCTGATTTATTTCTGCCACACAGGCTCTCATGGTCTACTTGTCAGTGCCGTGATCAGCTGGCTTCATGTGATCCATGGATTCACCCGTTCCATATTTCATGCCGTCCCCGGCCATGGCATCTTCCAGTGAAATCACAGGCACTGATACAGATAAATCACCCGCACTGGTTTCAAGTACCAGTTCAAACGCATCACCTGCTACCAGATCCTCATTCAGGCCCATTAACATGACATGAAAACTGCCGTGTCTGAATTCCAGTGATTGGCCAGCATCAACAACTATCGACGACTGTTGTTCCATCCTGGCTACATCGTTTTCTACAAAACTCAAATGCAGTTCAATATTTTTTGCTATTTGGCCACTGACGTCGGTGATCTCTAGTGGTTCAGATCCGCTGTTATTTACCGTAAAGTAGGCTGCCGCCACTGTCGCACCCGGTGGTGGTTGTACAACGCGGGCGTCGTCGATCTGTGGCAATTCCGCCAGCGCCGAAAACGGTAGACTTATGCCGAGCAACATGATCAATGCGGATTTACGTAGTGCGTTCATAAATTTGAATATTGGGTTAATTTCTATTTTATGTAGGGTAATCAGCTAGGTGCAGCGATCATAGTCAGGTAATCTGCGATGATTTTCTCAGCTACGTGTGGAGGAGTTACTTTTGCGCGCACACGACGCTGCGGGTCAATCAATAATAATGATGCCGTGTGGTCCACACCGTAGTTCTCCGGATCGGTTTTGTTAGCTGTAAAGGAAGCTACGATCCCGAGCGAGGAAGAAAGTTCGTGCACCTTGTTAACATCGCCTGTAATGCCGACAAAATCTTCGTTGAAGTAGTTAATGTAATTTTTCATGACATCTGCGGTATCTCGCACGGGATCAACAGACACAAACACGACTTGTGGCGGTGTCTGTTCTTGTACTTCCAGTTTTTCGACGACATCTTTCATCACTTGTAGCGTAATAGGGCAGACATCCGGGCAATGGGTAAAGCCGAAAAAAACCAGGCTCCAGTTGTCTTCAAACACGCTTTGCGTAACAGCTTGTCCATCGACATCCTGTAATTCGAAATTCTGTACGGTTCTGAAGTCGGTAGGCAGGGCCAGGGAGGTTTGCAGATTTTCCTGCAAGGCAGCCAATTGCGCGTTACCTGCAGTGCTGCTTTGAGACGGTCCTGTCTGTTGCTCTGCCGACTTGCCTGACAGTAAACCGAAAGTGGCTGCACCCAGTACAACCGCTGCTATAGCAACGATTATCAGAGGCAGGATTTTACCCGAATGTATTTGTTTCTTAAAGCCGTTGCTGCTGTCTGACGGGGTTTTCATAATCGATATTCAAGAGTCGCAAGCCAATATGACATTATACTGATACGCATGCTAAACAGATGGCAAATTTGAGGTATGGATCCGATCCTGCCCGTTACAGACGGGTATACGACCGAATCAGCGATAAGAGCTGCGGCTGCTGAGTTCGAACGCCGGGTTCTGTGCTACGGCCATGGCACTGACACGGCGATTGATGAGGCTAGCTGGTTAATCCTGCATGGCATGGGCTTGTCGCCTGCTGAGGCACCTGATTATTCAATGGTGCTGAGTGAGCAGCAAATGCAGGCATGTAACGTCTTGCTACAACGGCGTATCGATGAGCGCGTACCTGCTGCCTACCTTACCGGACAAGCCTGGTTTGCCGGACACCGTTTTCTCTGTGATAGCCGTGCATTGGTGCCTCGTTCGCCGCTGGCAGAATTTATCAATGAGCAGTTTTACGGTGTACTGGACGATATGGAGACGCCATCTATTCTCGATTTATGCACGGGCGGTGGTTGCATCGCAATAGCCTGTGCTCATGCATCGACTGCTGCCACGGTTCATGCCAGTGATATTTCACCTGACGCATTGGCGCTTGCCGCGGAAAATGTCAGCTTGCATAGCCTTGATGACAGGGTGCGTTTGTATGAGGGATCGTTGTTCGAACCGCTGGATAAGCGCTACGATTTGATAATCTCTAATCCGCCGTATGTCGATGCAAAAGATATTGCAGCAATGGCTACTGAGTTTTCCCACGAGCCCATACTCGGGTTGGCGGCGGGCACCGACGGGCTGGATCTGGTGCGGGTAATGCTGAAATCAGCGCCAGATTTTCTCAATCCGGGCGGGGCACTGGTTGTTGAGGTTGGTAATAGCTGGGAGGCTCTGGAACGAGCCTATCCCGAAATTGACTTTCAGTGGCTGGAATTTGACCATGGCGGCCTTGGGGTGTTCATCGTCTACAGAGATCAGCTAACCGCGTCGTGAGCAAAAAAAGGCTGGCCTTGCGACCAGCCGAAAAGGGGTAATGAGGTTATTGCATGGCAAGTTTAAGTTGAAAAAACAGCACTGCGTTGTTGCGATGGTCACCGAAATCCACCTGTGGTGATCCGCTGAGATTAAGCACAGCGCGGTCGCTGAACTTGAATTCCATAGCAGGCAAAGGAACCAGTTTGGTTTCCGGTTCGCCGTTCTTTTTGAATTGCTTGTGTAGGACAGTAGCGCCAATCATGAATCTCAGTTTGCCGTACAGCTTGGGTTTGGTGGCATAGTTGATACCGCCATAAGCAGACTGGTAGCCGAAGCTGTCAGACAGTGTGCCGCCGTGCCAGCCGATCTTCGATGAAGGTGAGTATTCCCAACCGATACCTGGAGTGAAAGCGTTCCTTTCATCAAAATTTTCAAAGTGTAGAGCCAGAGTGTTGATGACCAGGTATCCGTCATCTGCCATCGCCGAGCTGGTTGTACCTAAAAACCCACCTGTTAAAAGAATCACTGCAAGTACGTGTTTCTGGATAAATGCTTTCATGATGTCTTCCCCTTATGCCGTCGATCTTTGCCGACTGTGTTGCTGGTCTGAGCCAGCTGTTCAGTGCTTCGTTGTTGGTCTGTGTCAACAACTTGGCGAGAACTTTACTCGTGCGCCAAGTACATTGCAAGCACTTGAGGGGAAGTTTGCAATGTCAGTTAAATCAATGGTTTATTGGATTTTCAAGGAGCGCCAAATTATTGGCGAATGCTAAAATAAGTCGCTAAGCGCCTGAATATATGGAATTTATGACGATAATCAGAACCTTTACGGCGATGTATCAAAAGTGAGATGCAACTTCGCTTTTGCCGGGCCATCACTGGGGCTCTGTGAATTGGCTAACGCTTCGGATTGTTGACCGGAACAGCCAGCAGTGATTACCAGTGCACAGCGATTGCGCCATGTATATTGGCGAGCAATTCCTGGGTGTCTTTTTGGACGAATACTTGACTATCCGCGGAAGCGGGGTGCTCGGGGGCGCCTCAAGCTCCTGGTGGTCAAGTGAAGTGCCCTGAATGGCGCCTGAATTTAGGGTTCGCGCCATGATTAAATTACATTTACCGTTGCGTATACGCGCTCTCAGCAAGACGGGAGGAGCGCGAATGGCGGTCTATTCAAGCCACGAATAACGCAGCTGAGCGTAATAGATAGGCAACTATAAGCGTGATTGAATTTTGGCGCGAGCCCTCGCGAGCCCTCGCGAGCCCCTTGGGTACAACGTGATTCAAATAGATTTGGTGTCAACAAGCTTGTCTGTTGGCGAATCCAGACTTCGAATAGCCTGCTTGAACATCTTGTCAGCAAAGCCATCCCACTCTGCGCTTTTTCGGTTGAATTCGTTGTCAGGCATGGTAACTCGAATTTTCAGCAAAGTGCCTTTATGCTCTGTCTGATAAACCAGCGTATACGAGGCTAGGTTCTCTCGCAGATAAGTAGCCTGCACTCGCGCAACAGTTCGAAGTCCCTGCGCTCTTGTCGCTGCATTTATCACGTTAAAATTAGAGTAATGACCTTGACGTGTCGCCTCGCCAATAGCCATCAATGTCGCGCGGGTTGATCCCATGACCAGCTGATTGTGCTCAAGATCGACGTTCTCTTCGGCGACCGGATAGATGTAGAGGTCGGCGATACGACGTTTACGATCATTGGAATAACGAACCGAATAACCGCCGGATCCATCTTCAAAATGTTTGTATCCCTTTCGCTCGAACGATTTAACAGTATCGGGCAGGGTTTTATAGAGTGCAGGCTCCGGTGCCGGAGCCTTTGCTACCTCTTCAACTTGTGGTTCGGGTGTCGTAGCACAGGCAGTGGAAAAGATTACTGAGCCCAGTAGGGCGATGGTGGGAAAAAGACGCATAGCGTGTCCATGTGAGAAAAATGCTCAATCAGCATTTCGCAAGAAATACGCCCGTCAGTCTGTGTTTTACGTATTGCGTGGGTGAGCTGTACATTTTTTGTTAACTGCGTCAGCGAATTATCTGAAGCTGATACACATGTAAAGTGTTCTAGTTGGTTAGATTTAGCAAGTGCATCCGAACCTGACGTAGGGGCGTCCTGTGGCGGTCTACATCCACTTTTGCCATGTTATTTACTATCGTTTAAGATTTGTTCATGCGCGAATCAGCACGAGTATCTACACTTGGGTACATGATTACGCATGTGCATCTAAAACGCATTTCCGGGCTACTTTTTATAGTTGTCTGTCTGACATTACAGGCTTGTGCCTCACAGCCCTCACGACCCAACGATGTCTGTTCTATATACGCTGAGAAAAGAGGTTGGCACAAGAGCGCACTCTCAGCGCAGAAAAAATGGGGAACATCCATGCATATCCCCATGGCATTCATGTACCAGGAAAGTACATTTCGCGCCAAGGCCAAGCCTCCACGCAAAAAACTGCTGGGTTTCATTCCCTGGCGTCGTCCAAGTTCGGCTTTCGGATTCGCACAGGCAATTGACGGTACCTGGCGACAGTATCATCGTGCTACCGGTGAGTATTGGCGCGTCCGGCACGACTTTGCCGATGCCACTGATTTCGTTCACTGGTACATGCGCGAGGCGAGGCGTGTGAACAATATATCCGCAGACGATGCCTACAATCTTTATCTGAATTACCACGAAGGCACTGCAGGTTTTGCCCGAAAATCGTATCAGAAAAAGCCTTGGCTACTAAGGGCTGCAGAAAACGTGCAGCTGCGTTCTCAGCGCTATCGAGATCAATACAGTCAATGTAAAGATTCGCTGAAACCCGGGTTTTTCGGCTGGCTCATGGGTTGGTAAAGTCGAACAGGTGCCCCTCTCCACGTTCATGGGCCAGCAGCCATTGTTTGGTGGGCAAGCCACCGCCAAAACCTGTAAGTTTGCCAGCCGATCCGATTATTCGATGACAGGGAATAACGATGGGAATAGGATTAGCGCCATTGGCCGCACCTACTGCCCGACTTGCTTTGGGTTTACCGATAACTGCGGCAATTTCACCATAGCTGGTTGTTTGTCCATACCCCACCTGCAAAAGCGCCTGCCAGACGCTTCGTTGAAAATCGGTACCTTGAAGAGATAGCTTGACCGTAAAACTCTTGCGTGTTCCGGTAAAGTATTCGTCCAGCTGCAGCTTGGTGACTTCAAAGCCGCTGATGCTCGATTGCCAATTATCAGGTGGACTGAAAGAGCGGCTGCCATGCGGGAATATGATATGCCTGAGACCCTGCTCATCAGCGGCCAGTGTCAGCATGCCTATGGGTGAATTGTAGGTCGTGGTCAGCAAGGATTTTGTAGAATGGGGCTGAAGATGCCGAATGTGCATAAAGGTATCATGACTTGACACCCCCCGATGGGTGTATCCGAAAACAGGAGAACAGCATGGGTTTGAGTGAGGTGTTTGGTAAATTGTTCGGTAGCGCCAAGTCAGGTGTACCTGAGACGGCAGAGGCAGCTGACGCCATCGAGTATGAAGGCTACACCATCGTAGCGGCACCCATTAAGGAAGGTAGTCAGTACAAAACCGCCGGATCGATATCGCTAGAGGTTGAGGGCGACGTAAGAACAGCTCAGTTCATCAGGGCCGATAACCATGCAGACAGGCAATCCGCTGTGACGCATTCTGAAGGCAAGGCTCGGCAGATTATTGACGAACAGGGTGAGAAAATGTTTGCGCGCGGGCATGTCTAGCTTGCAATAGCTGGCACTAACAGCATGGTGTCCAGAACGGCCAATCTAATGGTACTACTCGTCGCCAGCGCATTTGCACTGGCCGATGAGTTAGATAACCCGCCCGTGCCCCCTCTGGATACGGCTATGGATACGACCATAAATGCAGCACCTGCGAATACGCCTGTGCGTATTGCCCTGGTAGACGCTGGAGTAAATTATCTACTGCCTGAGATCAATCGTGCATTAGCAAGAGACGACGAGGGTCAGCTGATTGCTTACGACTTCTGGGACATGGATAATTTGCCATTTGACAGTCATCCTGTTTCTCAAGGCAATGTACAGCGTCATGGGACGCAAACTGCCTCGTTAATCATCAGGGAAGCACCTTTTGCGCAATTGGTTGCTTATCGTTATCCGCGGCCTGATATGAGCAGAATGGCTGATCTTGTAGAACACGCTGATCGTCATGGTGTAGGCGTTGTGGGCATGCCGCTTGGCGGGAACAAGCCTGAGCAATGGGATACCTTTGAAAAAGTCGCCAGTCAGTATCCGCATATTCTGTTTGTTGCCTCAGCGGGCAATAATGGTCGTGATATTGATAACCAGCCGGTTTATCCAGCAGCACTGACACTGCCAAACATGCTGGTTGTTACATCAGCGGACAACTTCGGGCAACTTGCATCAGGTGTTAACTGGGGCAGAGTTGCGGTGGATTACATGGTACCGGCAGAATATCTGCAAGTGCTACGCTTTGATGGGATTGAGGCCCGTGTGTCTGGCAGTAGTTATGCGGTGCCAAGAGTTGTCGCTTTGGCAGCACGTTATCTGCACGCAGATCCGAAATTAACAGCACTTGAAATTATAAAAAAAATACGTAATCAGTTCGGTAATGGCGCTGCACCTCGGCAGCTTTCACAAGGTTACCTTTACGACCCTCAGTTTGATCCTCGCCAAGAGATCAGCGTGGCACAATCCTACCGATACAATTCAACGAGCAACGTGGCAGTAAGGCGTGATGAGGATACCTCTGAAGGTGCACTGGTCTTGCCTCTCGAGGTGCTTGTACTTGACTCCCAATGGACACGGTCGCAGATTTTGCAGCTACTTGAGGACACGGAACAAATTTTTGAACAATGCAATATTGCTTTTGATGATGCCAACGTCAACATCGTTGATGGCCCCGATTATCTAAGGGATCTTGACACTGGATCGGCCAGAACCTTGCTGGATGCTGTCAGATCATCGGGTGCCGATCGCAAACTGACTGTCGTTCTGGCTCGCGACACACGTATGGCCACGCCGTTCGATGCAGAGGCGTTTGGCCGTGGTAACACGCGGCACCGAGCCTGGCTTACAGATTCTGTGTGGTTGACTCAGGCATTACAGGATCGTGAAATAGCACTGGCCCATGAGTTGTTTCATGTGTTGGTGAATTCGGGTGAGCATAGTGAGGCTACGGGCAGCCTGATGCTGGCAAGGACAACGGGCAGCAATACCACAATCAGTTCTGACGAATGCAAGTTGGCTCGGGATCGCTCGCTTGAATTGGGCCTGGTAAAACACCCAGAGTAGCTTTGCGCTATTAGAACGCTATGGCGGCGCCAGTAAGTTTCCTTTGTGTGCGCAGGATCAACGATAACAATGGGCCGAGGCGGGTTTGTGGCAAATCAGTTTCCGTTTCCAGCTCGCCTGGAAAAGCCCTGCGTCTCAACGGGGTGCGGATCGGGCCCGGGTCATAGCCATTAATCGCCAGCAGAGGGCAGCCGTCATCACCCAGTCTGGTATCCGTTTCGTCGGCAAGCATATGCATCAGGCTCTGCAGGGCTTGTTTGGATACACCATAACTTCCCCAATACGCGCCGGGTTTATGATCGAGCAGGAAGGTCATGCTGCCAAGGCTCGAATTCATTAACATCGGCATGCAATGCAATGACAGGAGTCGTGCGGCCGTAAGATTCACATTCATCACCTGAATCCACTCAGTGTGATCGATACTTATTTGAGGAGTTGGTGTGCCCAGCTGTGCGCTGCAATGCACCAGCGCGTCAAGTTGCCCCAATTCCTTATGTAGCAGCTGTGCAAGCTCGCTGTATTCACCAGGGCCTGCCTTGTCCTGTTGTAAAGGAATAATTACTGGCGTGGCAGCTCCCGACTCCTCTATTACGTCATACAGTTTTTCAAGTTTTTTCTGGTTGCGACTGGCGAGTACCGCAGTGGCGCCAGCTTGTGCGCAGGCGATGCTCAGGCTAGTGCCCAGGCCGCCGGTAGCGCCGGTAATGAGCACCACCTTGTCAGTTAGTGCCTCCTTTGCAGGCGCGAACCCTTGTTGGGCATTGGTGCTGGCTTGATAATTTGGTAGCTGCATTAGCGTAGTGTAAAGGATCTTTCTGCCGGGAGCCTTGGCAGATAGCAACGGGTGGTTCAGGTTAGAAAAAAACGGTTAACGGCGGTTTTGCCACGAGCGAAAGAACTTCGACAGCGGTGTCAGAGTGCATCTCTCACGCAATAGATCAGGCTGTTTTTTATTCCATATATCGAGCTGATGCTTGCGCAATATCAACAGTCTCCATACTGGCAGCAGTGGCTGACGGCGGTAGCGTTGTTTGATGGCATCGTTTGCTGTTGCTTCGTGCAGCAATGACTGGCTATGCTCAACCGCGTGTGCCAGCAATTGCTGGCGACCGGGTTTTTCAACAACCAGTGGTATGTTCTTTAGCTGGCTTGGCGGTGATGCTTTAGCGCCTGAATTTGTGTGGTCATCCGGTGCAGCAACATCAGCAATGCGCACATGTTCCGCCAGATCGTCAGGTCTGATGCCAAAGCGCTTGTATAGCTCATCGCTGAACACGGGTAATCCGCGGTGTATCAACCCTGGCAGGCGCACCAGCTGCTCATGGTGAGCGAATGCCAACGCCGCCTGCGTCGGGTGAGAATTAATATCAAGATCAGCGGTATCGTCACTGAGGGCATGCGAATATAAGGCAAGCCTTGCGCGAAAACTCAAGAGCAGGTTCGTATCATTTTCCTCGTTGGTGCTAAACGGGGTAAAACGTTGGGTTGCTGCAGCGCTGACGATGTCGAGGCACGTGGCCTGTGCCAAATCCAATCCTTTAAGTGCTTCCTGATTTCGTTGCATGGCAGGATGTCTGGCGCAGCCATCATTCAGGCGTTGCAGTTCCTCGTGCCACCAGTGGATTTTCTTTTCCGCAACCTGTGGCTCTTGCACATCGTCCAGAGTTGATGCGAGTGCTGCAATCAGTGCGAGACGGTCGCTGGCACGTTCCCGACTGGGCTCATCCATCCACAACAAACTGTAGTAGAGGCTTGAACCTTCACGGATCGTTATTTGGGCATCACTCAAGTCAGGTTGCTCGGCAGGTTGCGCAGATTGGCTGCCGCATCAGGCGTCGTTCAGGGGTTTGGTTACAGCGATCATATAGTTGACGTCGACATCGTCTTCCAGCTTATAGTGGCGTGTCAGAGGATTGTAGGTAAGGCCGATCATTTCATCGACGTGCAGGCCCGCAGCTCGACAATAACCGCTCAGTTCGGAAGGTTTGATGAACTTCTGCCAATCGTGAGTACCTCTTGGCAATAATCTGAGTACGTACTCGGCACCGACTATGGCAAAAAGCCACGATTTGGGATTGCGATTGAGCGTTGAGAAAAATACAGTGCCGCCGGGTTTTACAAGTCGGGCACAGGCAGCGACCGTGGATGCAGGATCAGGCACGTGTTCGAGCATTTCCAGGCAGGTTACGCAATCGAACTGTTCGGGCATCTCGATTGCGCAGTCTTCTGCAGAGATGGCCCGGTAATCGACCTTCGCGCTGGACTCTTTCGCGTGCAGACGCGCAACCGATAAAGGCGCCTCCGCCAGATCTATACCGACAACCTCGGCTCCAGCATGCGCCATGGATTCGGAGAGGATGCCGCCTCCACAGCCAACATCCAGCACACGAGCCTGAGGCAACGCGACCCGTTCAGAGATCCAGCCAAGGCGCAGTGGATTAATCTGATGCAGCGGTTTGAATTCGCCATTGGCATCCCACCAGCGGCTGGCGAGGTCTTGAAACTTTGCCAGTTCCTCTGGATCTACATTGTGGCTGCTGCTCATGAATCGTTTGTATCAAGTGATGAAGGGCAAGTAGTCAAGGCTGGTTGTGCGCCGACCATTCGCGCGCTGTTATGTGTGCTGTACGCAGCACGATCGGTAGCCGATCGCTAGAGGATAATACATGCGATCCTGGCGTCCCAGTCTGTCAAGAAAAAAGCTGCACAAAGTTACGTGTTTTCGGTCGACCTTACCTGTATTCAGAATGATGATTGAAACCGCTTTTTTCAAGTGTGTCAGGACTGTGCAATTACTTGAAAATTAGGGACTTAGAGCTCTGTGGTGTGCTAAAATAAGTGGGTTGATCTGCCTCGATCGCAACCTTGGTCTGGCCCCGTTTTTTATGTCTGATTTTGCCAAAGAAATTCTGCCGATAAATCTTGAAGACGAGATGCGGCAATCGTTCCTCGATTACGCCATGAGCGTCATCGTGTCGCGCGCTTTACCCGATGTAAGAGATGGTCTCAAGCCTGTGCATCGGCGCATTCTCTACGCTATGCATGAGCAAAATTACGACTTCAATCGTCCCTACCGCAAGTCAGCACGTGTAGTGGGTGAGGTCATGGGTAAATACCATCCGCACGGCGACTCGGCCATCTATGACTCCATGGTACGTATGGCGCAGCCTTTCAGCATGCGCTATATGTTGATCGACGGGCAGGGCAACTTTGGTTCGGTTGATGGCGATCCGGCAGCAGCCATGCGCTATACCGAAGTACGCATGGCCAAGATCACTCAAGAGCTTCTGGCCGACATCGATCAGGAAACAGTAGATTTCAATCCCAACTACGACGGATCAGAACGTGAACCCAGTGTTCTGCCTTCACGTATTCCCGCATTACTTGTCAATGGTGGTACCGGCATTGCAGTAGGTATGGCGACTAATATTCCACCGCACAATATCTCCGAGGTCATTAACGCCACTATTGCCATGCTCGATGAGCCGGATATTACGGTCGAGCAACTCATGGAGCACTTGCCGGGCCCCGATTTTCCGACAAGAGGCATCATTAACGGAGCACGGGGTATCAAAGAGGCCTATCGTACTGGACGCGGTAAGGTTTATATACGCTCCAAAGCCGATGTAGAGCATAACGAAAAGACTGGCAAGGACACCATCATCGTTCACGAGTTGCCTTATCAGGTCAACAAGGCGCGTTTGCTGGAAAAGATTGCCGAGCTTGTCAAAGACAAAAAAATCGAAGGCATCACCGAGCTTCGTGATGAGTCTGATAAAGATGGCATGCGCGTTGTCATTGAGCTTCGCCGAGGTGAGTCTGGCGAGGTCATGCTCAACCAGTTGTACAAGCAAACACAGCTACAGGTGGTGTTTGGTATCAATATGGTGGCTCTGGATGATGGTCAGCCTAAACTTCTGAATCTGGTGCAAGTGCTGAATGCATTTATTCGGCACCGGCGCGAAGTCGTCACACGACGTACGGTATTCCTGCTTCGCAAGGCGCGTGATCGTGCTCATGTGCTCGAAGGCCTGGCGGTTGCGCTTGCCAACATCGACCCTATCATCCAGCTGATCAAGGAGTCGCAGAACTCGGCTGAAGCAAAAGAGAAACTGGTTGCACGAACGTGGGAGCCGGGCATTGTAAGTGGCATGCTGGAACGTGCCGGTGCTGCAGCCTCAAAGCCAGAAAATCTCGGTGATATTTACGGCTTGAATGAGGGAAGGTATCAGTTGTCCGAGGTTCAGGCGCAAGCCATTCTGGATTTACGCCTGCATCGCCTAACCGGGCTTGAGCAAGACAAGATCATTGCAGAATACAAAGAGATTCTGGAAAAAATTGCCGACTATCTGGATATCCTCACAGACCCCGAAAGACTACGGCTGCTTATTCGCGGCGAGCTGGTTGCCATTATCGAGCAGTACGGTGACCAGCGTCGCACCGCCATACAAGTCGATCATTCCGAAATGACGGTGGAAGACCTGATTGCCGATGAGGCGGTTGTGGTTACCTTGTCGCACGGGGGTTACGTCAAGGCGCAACCGTTGTCCGATTATCGGGCCCAGCGTCGTGGTGGTCGTGGAAAATCTGCCACTGCCATGAAAGACGAAGACTTCGTCGACAAACTGTTTGTTGCCAGCATGCACGACACCGTCTTGTTCTTCACAAGCGTGGGTAAGGTTTACTGGAAGCGTGTATACGAGTTACCAGTAGCTAGTCGTGGTTCACGTGGTCGTCCTATCATTAACCTTCTCCCGCTTGAGGAAGATGAAAGAGTCAATGCGGTACTGACGGTCAGAGAGTACACCGATACCCAGTGCGTCTTTTTTGCCACCAGTAAAGGTGTAGTCAAGAAAACCGCTCTAGCCGATTTCTCACGACCCAGAACCAACGGCATCATAGCGATTGATTTGCGCGTTGATGATTTCCTTATCGACGTTGGTCTGACTACCGGCGATAGCGACATCATGCTGTTCTCCAGTGGTGGTCGCGCCATGCGTTTCAATGAGTCAGCGGTACGACAAATGGGAAGAACTGCTGCCGGTGTACGCGGAATACGCATGCCAGAGGAAGATACGGTCATTGCCCTCATCGTGGTAGGCGAGGGCAGCATACTGAGTGCCACCAGGCACGGTTATGGAAAGCGCTCACAACCGGATGCTTATCCAACCAAAGGACGTGGTGGCATGGGCGTAATTGACATCAAGACCACCGAGCGTAATGGTCCGGTCATCGGGGCCGTACAGGTGGGCGAAGAAGATGAAATCATGATGATTACTGATGGCGGTACCTTGGTTAGAACCGCTGTCTCCGGCGTATCCACGGTAGGCCGTAACACGCAGGGCGTGCGCCTTATTCGTTTGAGTACTGGTGAATCCATGGTAGAGCTGACGCGTATTGATGAATCTGATGTCAATGTCGATGATGAACTCCTCGAAGGCGAAGAGGATGCTATCGAAGGTAAGTCTGAAGATGCTGAAGGTAGTGCCGACGTTGCAGCTGGAGATGCAGAAGCGACAGAGGAGTCCGGTAAAGCAGATGACGCTGCAGATGATGACTTGAGCGAAGCTGATGATGATACTGCTGATGATTCATAGCCTGACGACACGATGCCTGCACACAGGGTAACTGCCGTAACTGTGCGAGGATTGAAATCAATACGAGAGCACATGCATGATTTCGTGCGGAACACGCCAGCATGAGTGATGATAAATACGATAACAAGGCGTTGCCATCCTTACCTGAAATCCATCAGCAGATTGATAACATTGATGAGCAGATCCAGAAGCTCATCAATGACAGAGCCTCTGCATCGGTACAGATTGCCAGGCTGAAGCTCGCTCAGGCAGGAGAGGGTAGACCTGATCCCTACCAGCCTGAGCGCGATGCTCAAGTGCTCAGAGCGGTAGCAGAACGCGACCAGGGCCCCATTCATGTCAGTGCTCTGCAGCGGATATTTCGTGAGATCCTTTCCGCTAGCGCGCAGTTCGAAGAACCCATACGTGTGGCATATTTGGGTCCCGAGGGCACGTATAGTCACACTGCAACAGATAGGCACTTTGGTCGTTGTGTAGAAACGCACCCCGAGCCCGGTATAGCCGAGATTTTTCATGCCGTTGAAGCGGGCCGAGCAAGATTCGGTGTCGTGCCTGTAGAGAACTCGACTGAAGGTGCCGTCAACCAGACTCTGGATCTTTTGACGCAGACAACTCTTCGAGTTTGTGGGGAAGTGGGGATGCGAATACAGCACTGCCTGTTAAGTAATGCTGCATCACTTGCCGATATTAAAGAGGTTCATGCTCACCCTCAGGCTCTTGCTCAATGCATGTACTGGTTAAACGCAAATTTACCCAATGCGATGCGTGTCAGCGAGAGCAGTAATGCGGCAGCGGCAAAGCTTGCCATTGAAGATGCCAGTATAGCCGCCATCGCCGGAGAGGCGGCGGCGCAGTTATATTCTCTGGGCACGATGATGAAAGGGATTGAGGATGAGAAAAACAACACGACCCGATTCCTGATAATCGGTGATCAGGACATACCGCCTAGTGGCGACGACTCCTCTCTACTTTTGGTGTCAGCACCACACAAACCAGGTGGACTTCGCAGTATGCTGGGTCCATTAGAGGAGGCGGGTGTCAGCATGACGCGGATCGAATCGAGACCATCGCGTTCCGCACTTTGGGAATACGTTTTCTTTATAAACGTTGATGGGCATGAGCGTGACGCTCATCTTGCTCAGGTACTGGGGCAGTTGAGAGAATTTGCACCCTTGGTAAAAGTGCTGGGATCCTATCCACGTGCCTTGTAGGCATCTTTGTATCCTGGGCTTGGGTATGATCGGCGGATCTTTAGCCGGTGCACTTAAGCAACACGGATTTAAAGGGCAGATAAGTGCGCTGGTACGTACAGAGAGTACAGGCGAGCGTGGCGTCTCATTAGGTTTGGTCGATCAGTTTTCAACAGATCCAGCGCTTGTTATTCCACAGGCAGACATGGTCATGCTGGCCGTTCCCATGCTTGGCATGCGTCAGCAAATGCAGGCTATAGCACCTTATTTATCGTCTTTGGCTATTGTCACAGACGCTGGCAGCGTCAAATTACCCTTTATTCAGGATGCAAGGAGTGTTTTTGAGGATATGTCACGCGTTGTGCCTGGCCACCCCATCGCTGGCCGTGAAAAAACCGGTGTTGATGCAGCAGATCCTGCACTTTATATAAATAAACGCGTGCTCCTGACGCCTATAGAGCAAACCTTGCCGTCGGCTACTGCGACGGTGCAGAAACTCTGGGAGCTGGCAGGCGCGACAGTTGAGAGTCTAACCCCGGATCATCACGATAGAGTACTGGCAGCGACCAGTCACTTGCCGCACGTTCTAGCTTATGCTCTGGTTGATACGCTGGCGACCCAGCAGGAAGCTGAAGAGATTTTCAGGTACGCGGCCGGTGGCTTCAGGGATTTCTCTCGCATAGCATCCAGTGATCCTGTTATGTGGCGTGATGTCTGCTTGAGTAACAGAGATGCTATATTGCAATCCATGGACAATCTCGATACGCATCTGAAATTATTGCGCGACGCTATAGCCAGCTCGGATGCCGTTGCTCTTGAAGAGGTTTTCAGACGGGCAAAGACAACAAGAGACACGTTTACCTGACATTGCACTGATGTGTTGCACCGTTGCATGCGAGCGTTGATGCTACTGAAAGCACAAACAACCCGAAGACATACTTGAGGAAATCTACGTGAAAGGCATCATACTGGCTGGCGGTTCTGGTACGCGGCTGCATCCCATGACAACGGCTATTTCCAAGCAGATGATGCCAGTATATGACAAGCCGATGATCTACTATCCCTTGTCTGTATTGATGTTGGCTGACATCACCGAAATACTGATTATCTCCACACCACGCGATTTACCTCAGTTTGAAGCACTGCTGGGTACAGGTGAGCAGTTTGGTTTGAAGTTCACCTACAAGGTACAGCCTAGTCCTGATGGGCTGGCACAAGCATTCATTCTGGGTGAAGAGTTCATCGATGGAGATTCTTGCGCGTTGATACTGGGCGACAATATTTTCTACGGGCATGATCTGCCACCACAGTTATCCCGAGCAGCAAAGCGCGATTCGGGCGCCACCGTGTTTGCCTATCATGTCGAAGATCCAGAGCGTTACGGCGTAGTCGAATTTGATGAGCAAGGTGTTGTGAAATCCCTTGAAGAGAAACCTGCCCAGCCCAAGTCTTCTTATGCTGTCACCGGTTTGTATTTCTATGACGAAAACGTTGTCGAGTACGCTAAATCCATCAAGCCATCGCCGCGTGGCGAACTTGAAATCACTGACTTGAACAAGCGCTATTTGCAGGAAGGCGCTTTGCATGTAGAGACCATGGGTCGCGGCCTGGCCTGGCTTGATACTGGCACACCTGATTCATTGATAGAAGCTGCACAGTTTGTGGCAACTCTGGAACGACGACAAGGTCTGAAAGTGTCCTGTCCCGAAGAAATAGCCTATCGCAAAGGGTTTATTAATCGTGATGAGCTGAAGGCACATGCCAAGCGTCTCGGCAAATCCAGGTACGGTGCCTATTTGCAGCGTGTGGTGAATGAGCCTGCCAGCTGATGAATGAGGTTGAACGGACAATACAATGTCGTAAGACATCGAAGGTGTTGTTACCCGTAGAGTTGCGCCATGAACAACAAGCTCTGTGGAGTGAAGAACACACTACCGTCTTACAGGACATGCTGACGAGTGCCGGCTGGGCACCGTTTCATAAAAGAGCCCATGAACAACATTATGCAGGTGGTTTAAGCGCGCCTATGCCTTGGAGATTTCATGTCGTAGACCCAGATGCTTGTACTGCGCTGCTGGTCTATCTGGAGAATCAGGCGAAAGAGCAAGCTGACGCTAAATGGGGCCGGGCCTGGGAATCGAAAATCAAACTGATGATCGCTGCTTGTGGCGTGTTAATCCAGGCCACTTGGCTGCCCGAGCCGGAGAGCTCTCCAGAGATGGACTCTGAGGGGCCGGCGTTTAGCCAGAAGAATATCGAGCATATTGCTGCTGCATCCAGCGCAGTACAAAACCTTTTAGTGGCTGCTGAATCGCATGGATGGCTTAGCTACTGGTCCAGCGGCGGAATTCTTCGAGAAAACGAAGTATTTGACTATATGGGTATCAGCAGACAGGAAAAATTGCTGGGCTCGCTGTTTCTCTCGCCCCAGACACATCCCGCAGCTCGTATCATGCAAGGTGGTTTGAGGGACCAGCGCGGTGAGTTATCCGATTGGGTGAACTGGGTGTAGGCCTTTATCGGATCCTGCTCAGAATACGTGTATGTAATGGCGATTTAACCCTCCGTCCTAACTTGGGTGTCCGAATGGCTGAAGATCGGGGATAGGCAGCGAGGGAGTTCAGCCGGTGCGTCAAACAGCAGGAGGTTCAGTTCTGATCCAACTCTCAGCTTAGCTTGGGTGAAAAACAAAGTTAACTTGTCGTTTACTATGTTTTGCGTCAAAATCAGTGGGATTGTGAACTCAAGGAAACGATTATGCCCGTTGTAGGATTCTATACAGATTCCACATCGGATTTTGATAAGACGAGTGGTACGAATCAACGAATACAAAAGCTGCACTCGCTAGAGCTTTCTGTGCTGCATCAATGTGACTGTGTTCTGGTAGATGTGCGCTCGAACACTGAGGCGGTGCTTGGTAGAGCGTCTGCGCTCAATGGGGTGATTCCTGTTATCGCTCTTGCAAACCATGACACCGCTTTCCCGATTGGCTACCCGTTTGACTGTGCCGTAGAGGATCACATCACGCCTATCGAGCTTGACGGCTCGTTATTCTGGCATCGAGTGGACAATGTAGTTGCCAATTTCAGGAACCCCATGAACTTGTCTTCGAAGGTGCAACCGGTATTTCAATTGTTCCAACAAATAGTCGATCATTCATCCGACTGGATATTTATCAAGGATCTGGATCATCGCTTTCTGCTGGCGAGTGAAAATTTTGCGAATCTTGCTGGTCTTTCTGTGAGCGAAATACTCGGTAAGAACGATTTGGAAATCGGTCATTCGCCTGCTCATGTCTTCGGCGATGGGACACCAAAATTTCCCGGCTTCTGGAATCTGGATGACGAGTCGACAAACAGTGGCAGGCAGACAGAAGAAGAAAATCCTCATTGGGATTGCTTCTCAAAAACCGAACGAGTCCGACTCACTATTCGTGTTCCCCTAAAGGATCACAAGGGCCGCGTCTATGCGCTGTTAGTGTGCTCTCAAGATATTACGGATCAACGAAAAAACGAATTGTTGCTGGAAGAACGTACGGAGATGCTCGATCGCGTAACCAGAGAAAAACAAAGTGCTGAGGCAAGTCGTTTAGTGGCAGAAGAAGCAGTCAAGGCAAAGGCTAAATTTCTGGCTGCCGCCAGTCATGATCTTCGGCAACCGTTACATGCTATGGGATTGTTTCTGGACATTCTCAATACTCGTATGAACGGTGACAAAGACCAGCATCTGGTGCATCAACTCAAACAATCGTGCGCGGCGTTAAACGGATTATTCAATGGCTGTCTGGATATATCCAGACTGGATGCAGGTGTCATAGAACGAGAGGATGAAAATTTCTGCGCAGCTGAATTTATAAAAACTCTCAGTGATGAATTCAGGCAGCAAGCGTTGGAAAAGAATCTTTATTATCGCTATGAAGTTGATGACTCGGTGTTGTTGACCGATTCAATGCTACTAACAAGGGTCGTACGTAATTTGGTTAACAACGCTATCAACAATACCGAACAAGGGCACATACTCCTACGCTGCATCAAGTTTGACGGCCGTGTTCGACTTAGCGTTATTGATACGGGAATCGGCATTCCTGAACAGGAACAGGAGTATATATATCAGGAGTTCCATCAGGTTGACGCGCGGCAAGCACGACACGGTAAAGGCTTAGGGCTGGGTCTGGCGATTGTTAAACGCTTGTGTAATCTGCTTGATCTTGATTTGGAATTGGTATCCAAGCCAGGGCAAGGCGCAAGCTTTTCGTTGAGTATTGCTTTGGGAAGCAGAGATAAAATAATTTCCGAGAACGTAACTGATAGCTCTCCCTCGCTAGAGGGCGCACGCGTGCTTATTATTGATGATGACCCTTCCATTCGATTGGGGATGGAGGTACTGCTGCGATCCTATGATTGTGATGTTGTATCCGGGTCGGATGTGCAAAGCGTTTTGAGAGTATTGGAAGAGCGCAACATGGTGCCTAACGTTATTGTTGCGGATTATCATTTGGGCTCGGAGATAACTGGTGCTAGCGCGATTGAACAAATCAGACTGGTGTTTGGTTCCCAGATTCCGGCTGTTATGGTCACGGGTGATACTGCAGAAGCCTGTAAACGGGATGCGCGAATGCAATCTTTGTTGATGCTAAATAAGCCCGTTGACTCAGATGTACTGTTGGCTACGATAGCCAAAAAGCTGAAGCAAACGATCGCAAGCGCAGTCTGAATAAATTGTTTGAAGAATTTTCAACACAAGCGATTGCTCAATCTAATGCTTAGGTCTATTCGGCGCAGTGTGACTCGAAACGGGGCTTGGAGTTGCTTGATAAGCTGGATGAGCACTTTTGAAATAGCCAACAACGCCGGTATCCTTACATTCTGCATGGTTGTAAACAATAACGATTCGTATTAGCATCTGCAATACACTTCTTTTGTAGAGACTGGAACGTGAGTATTTCTGTACCCGGAACGAAATTTATAGCATCGGCCTTCGCAGCAGCACTTCTTTGCATGCCAGGCGGTGTTTTTGCAGCCGACGAAGTCAATGTCTATTCTTATCGACAACCTTTTTTAACGAAGCCCATATTTGATGCCTTCACAAAAGAGAGCGGAATCAAGGTCAACACGGTATTCGCCAAAACGGGTCTGGTTGAACGACTGGTCAATGAAGGTGATAACAGTCCTGCCGATCTGATTATTACTGCTGACATCGGTCGACTGGATGGTGCGCTACAGGCTGGTGTCACGCAGTCGGTTTCCAGCGAGATACTTGAAAACAATATACCTGCCGAATTTCGGGATCCTGAGGGTCATTGGTTCGGACTGACTAGTCGAGCCCGACTTATCGTTACATCAAAGGATCGGATGGCCGACGGCGATATTGCCACATATGACGATCTGGCCCAACCCGAATTCCGTGGCAAGATTTGCACGCGAAGCGGCAAGCATGAATATATGGTGGCATTGATTGCCTCGGTTATTGCCCATGAAGGAGCAGAATCTGCGCAAACATGGTTATCCGGTGTAAAAGAGAATCTTGCGAGAAAGCCGGAAGGTAATGACAGGGCACAAGTAAAAGCAATTTCCGAGGGCGTCTGTGACATCGCCGTTATCAACTCGTATTATTTAGGCGCTATGATGTCTGATGAGGAGCAATCCGAATGGGCTGACTCGGTGAGAATTGTGTTTCCAGATCAGCAAGAGCGCGGTACTCACATGAATATTAGTGGGATATCGCTTACTCAAGGCGCTCCCAATCGTGACAATGCCGTGAAACTCATGGAATTTTTGGCAGGCGATCTGGCTCAACAGATGTATGCGGAACAGAACCACGAATATCCGATAAAAACTGATGTCAAAGCATCAGGTCTGGTTCAGTCCTGGGGAGAATTTACCTATGATCCCATGCCTCTGTCCGAGATTGCAGTGCACCGCGTGGAGGCAACCAAGCTTGTCGACACGGTTGGCTACGATGGCTAACCTGGTCGCTGGGATGAAAGACATTACAGGTAGGGGATTCGCGCCTATGAAGTGCGAGTATGACTGAAGTCGTGTAGAGGCTAGGGTGTTCTTTTCGGCTCAGCATTGCGCACCAGAAGGCGCGGCTTGTCTTTGGCTGATTCCATGACTTCACCGTACAGAACAATTTTGTGATCGTTCAGTGTGTAGCCGAGATCTTTCGCAATCTGTTCAAGTCGCTCTTCAATCACGGGGTCTTTGAACTCGGCAACTTTACCGGTTTTAAGACAAACTATATGGTCGTGATTGTCACCGGTATCCAGCTCGAAAATGGCCTGACCACCATCGAAATGGTGGCGTGTCACCAGACCTGCTGCTTCGAACTGAGTCAGGACGCGATACACCGTTGCCAGTCCTATTTCGTTCCCATTGCTAAGCAATGTCTTGTACACATCCTCAGCACTCATATGATGCTGCTCGGCCTTTTCGAGAATCTCGAGAATGCTCACACGGGGTAAGGTGACCTTCAGGCCCGCTTTTTTTAAATCTGTATTGGCGGTGTGTTGCTTCATGCGGGCCCAGGCTGGCGTATTTATAGTCAGAGTCTACACGTAAAGCCACAATAAAAAAATGGGTATGACGGCTTGCAAGAGCTCATACCGAGCTGTGGTCATCGACAGGGGGCTTGCTTTACAAGTCGCCGAAATCCGGCAGAGTTCCAATCAAGTTCACAAGACCTGTCGGCAGCTCTGTTGGAGCTGCTGTAAAAGTCATGTCGGTGGTAACATCAACCCCTGTTTCAAGACCGGATCCATCGTGAGTCAAGCTGCTGCCCATAGTCCTTCCAGGAAAAGATTCGTTGTCGAACCCAGTCAGTCACTAATCGGTGATATCGCTGTGCCGGGCGACAAGTCGATGTCCCATCGATCGATGATGTTTGGCGCTATTGCGCACGGCGTGACTGAGGTAACGGGCTTTCTGGAAGGAGAAGACAGCCTGCATACGCTAGAGGCGTTTCGTGCCATGGGTGTTCATATCGAGCGTGGCGGTTCTGGTAAAGTGACGTTACACGGTAAGGGTGTTAGCGTGCTTGCCCCGCCCACGGCAGATATCTATTTAGGTAATTCCGGCACGGGCATGCGATTACTCACAGGCTTGCTTGCCGGATTACGTATCCCCTGCGTGCTTAAAGGTGATGCATCGTTAACGGGCAGGCCGATGCGCCGAATATGTGATCCTCTGGCAAGTATGGGTGCTTCGATCTCAACGGGTAAAGATGGTACACCGCCTCTACACCTCGTCAGAACCGATTCACTAAAAGCGATTGAATACACCTGTCCCATGGCCAGTGCGCAAGTAAAATCGGCCGTGTTGCTTGCAGGTCTTCACGCGCAGGGCAAAACCACTGTGCACGAGCCTGCAGTTACCCGCGATCATACCGAAAGGATGCTACGTGGCTTTGGGGTTGAGCTTGAAGTGAATGGTTTGTCCGCAAGCATTGAGGGTGGACAGAAACTGACAGCTACCAGCCTGACAGTGCCTGCTGACATCTCCTCAGCAGCGTTTTTTCTGGTTGGGGCAAGCATGACGCCAGACTCGCATATCGTGTTAAAGAGTGTTGGCATCAATCCGACCCGCACGGGCATCATAGATATTCTACGGCTGATGGGTGCCGATATCTCGGTCAATAACCCGCGTGAAACGGGTGGAGAACCAATAGCTGATCTTGCGGTCCGTGGTACTCAACTCAAGGGTATTGAGGTGCCTGAGGCGCTTGTATCTCTGGCAATTGATGAATTTCCTGCGCTTTTCGTTGCTGCTGCATCTGCTACGGGTACAACAGTGGTCACGGGCGCAGAAGAGCTGAGAGTCAAAGAGACTGATCGTATTCAGGTTATGGCAGACGGTTTGCGGGCTCTGGGTGCGCAGATTACTGACACACCCGATGGGGCGGTTATTGTTGGTAAGCGACTGTCGGGCGGCACTGCTGATAGCTGCGGTGATCATCGCACTGCCATGTCGTTCGCCATGGCCTCACTGATAAGTGACGGTCCAGTTAACGTACTTGATTGTGCTAACGTCAATACCTCGTTTCCGGGCTTTGCCAGCATTGCCGCCGCCGCAGGCCTGAACATCATGGAAGTCAATGAATAAGCCGCCAGTTATCGCTATTGACGGACCGTCGGGTGCAGGCAAAGGTACTGTCGCCAGTATTCTTTCCGAAACGCTGGGATATCACTTACTGGACAGCGGTGCGGTGTATCGTGCCGCGGGTTTGCACGCCTTGAATAGTGGTGCGGATCTGGACGATGAAGCGTCGGTCATGGCTTGTCTCGAGTCTATGCAGGCGTCGTTCAAACCTCACTCCAATGGCGTTCGCGTGCATTTAAATGACGTCGATGTCACGCTCGAGCTTCGTTCCGAGCCGACGGCGGCAGCCGCTTCAAAAGTGGCTGCCATGCCAAGGGTGAGAGCCGAGTTACTTGACGAGCAGCGCAGCTTCAGATTGACCCCGGGGCTTGTTGCTGATGGCCGCGATATGGGTACCGCCGTGTTCCCAGATGCCAATTTGAAGGTGTTCCTCTCCGCTTCGGCCGAGGTACGTGCCAGTCGACGTGCTAAGCAGTTGAAAGAAAAGGGAATGCAGGTTAATATGGAGAGCTTGATTCAAGATATAGCTGCTCGCGACGAACGTGATAGTTCCCGTAAGCATTCTCCATTGGTTGCCGCAACAGATGCACTGGTCATTGATTCCAGTAATTTGTCGGTATCTACGGTTGTTCAGCAAATTCTCGCTGCTCTGCCTGCCGATGTTGGTGAGGCCACCTGAAAAAGCCTGTTAACAGAACTTGTTAAAGGTTTTCTTTGTCTTTCAGGCATCTTTCCAACGATCGTTGGAGTGTCCCTTGCATCTGGATGCAGTGATCAGGCGGTAAATTCAACATCATCTCCCGGTCAGTAATAGACCAACCTGCACAACTGGCGTGCTTTGCCATGAAGGCAAAGCCTTTGAAAAACTAACACATTCGTTGTGTCATGAAGACACTGCGTCACTCACCAACAGGTTTACCCTTTAATGTCAGAATCTTTCGCGGAGCTCTTCGAAGAGAGCATCTCCAAAGCCCAGATGAAAGTCGGTTCCATTCTCACTGGAACGGTTGTCGATATCACTGGCGATTACGTTATTGTTAATGCCGGACTCAAATCGGAAGGCGCCGTGCCTATCGAAGAGTTCGAAGATGAAAATGGCGAAACCGATGTCAAAATCGGCGATAGCGTGGAAGTAGCACTGGACTCCGTCGAAGACGGCTTCGGTGAAACCAAACTCTCGCGCGAAAAAGCGCGTCGTGCACGCTCCTGGACAGTTCTGGAAAGAGCCCAGGAAAATGATGAAATTATCAAAGGCAACATCACAGGCAAGGTCAAAGGCGGCTTTACTGTAGAAGTTTGCGACATTCGTGCGTTCCTGCCTGGTTCTCTGGTTGATGTACGACCGGTACGCGACACCAGCTATCTGGAAGGCAAGGAACTGGAATTCAAGGTTATCAAGCTCGATCAGCGACGCAATAACGTGGTTGTTTCACGCCGTGCTGTCGTCGAAAGCGAGTACTCCGCCGAGCGCGAGCAGTTGCTTGAGAATCTTCAGGAAGGGCAGGAAATCATGGGTATCGTCAAGAACCTCACCGACTACGGTGCATTCCTTGACCTGGGTGGCATTGATGGCCTCCTGCATATTACCGATATGGCCTGGAAGCGCGTCAAGCATCCTTCAGAGGTTGTCGAAGTGGGTCAGGAAATGCAGGTTAAGGTGCTCAAGTTCGATCGTGAGCGTAACCGCGTATCACTGGGCCTGAAGCAACTGGGCGAAGATCCATGGGTCGATCTCACACGTCGTTACCCGGAAGGCTCACGTCTGTTCGGCAAGGTCACCAACATTGCTGACTACGGTTGTTTTGTTGAAATCGAAGAAGGTGTTGAAGGTCTGGTACACGTGTCTGAAATGGATTGGACCAACCGCAACGTCAACCCCAATAAGGTTGTTGCTTTGGGAGACGAGGTCGAGGTCATGATTCTGGACATCGATCAGGAGCGTCGTCGTATTTCTCTGGGTATCAAGCAGTGCAAGCCTAACCCATGGGAAGACTTCTCCGAGTCGTTCAACAAGGGTGACAAGGTTAGCGGTACCATCAAGTCAATCACCGATTTTGGTATCTTTATCGGTCTTGACGGAGGCATTGACGGCCTGATTCATCTGTCCGACCTATCCTGGAATGAGACCGGCGACGAAGCTGTTCACAACTACAAGAAGGGCGATGAGATCGAAGCTGTAGTACTGGCAGTCGATCCTGAGCGTGAGCGTATTTCCCTGGGTGTTAAACAAATCGATCGTGATCCGTTTGGCCAGTTCGTCGCTGACAACCCTAAAGGCAGCATCGTCAAAGGTGTCGTCAAGGAAGTTGATCAGAAATCTGCAGTGGTCGATCTTGGCGATGGTGTTGAAGGTGTCATCCGAGCAAGCGAAATCTCACGTGAGCGTGTAGAAGACGTACGCACAGAGTTCAAGGAAGGTCAGGAAGTGGAAGCCAAGTTCATTGGTACCGACCGCAAGTCACGCATGTTAAGCCTGTCAATCAAGGCGAAAGATTATGCGGATGAAGCAGAGGCCATGAGCGACTATAACGACGGCACTTCAGAGCCAGCGGGCACAACCTTGGGCGATCTGATGAAAGAACAGCTAGGTAGTCTGGATAAGTAACTCTACCAGGCAATGCTGACATCAACCGGGCTTCAACTCGGTTGATGACACTGTAAGGCGAATTGCTCATCGGGAAGCCTGTGTGCAATTCGCTTTTTTTTTGAGTTTTTTACAGCGCAGCAAGTTATTGATTGTTAGAGTTTTCCAGTACACTGTACATCCATCGGCAGTGGTCTTTTGTAAGAAGAGGTACGTAAGGACCCATTGTCACGTGCCAGTGTCACAAGCGATGGTGACGATAATAAAAGACACAAAGGTGAATGATGAGTGATAGTACCGGGGCCGATCGTAGCCTGACAAAATCAGACCTTATAGAGGCTTTGGCTCGCAATCAGAGCCATTTGCCGCCCAAGGATGTGGAGTTGGCGGTAAAAAGCATTCTGGAAAAAATGAGTGCAGAGCTTGCCGGTGGTGACCGGATAGAGATTCGTGGTTTCGGCAGTTTCAGTCTTCACTTTCGCGAACCTCGCATTGGGCGCAATCCTAAATCGGGTGATGCCGTGGCTTTACGTGGTAAGCACGTACCGCATTTTAAACCTGGAAAAGAATTACGAGAGAGAGTCAACAACGGAACCGGCGGTGTAAACACCGGGACTGACGATGACGTCGATGACTAATGTACTGAGCGTTGTAGCCGTGAAAGAAAATTATCGTCTATAAGAATCGGGTGGTAATCGAATCTACCCTTGCGCTCTGGTCGCCAGACGTTTAACCACTTGTCGGGTGCTGTTGGTATGGGAAGTCTGTTCTGCACTACCATTTGATTGACGATGGTCAAGTCAATCACCGTCATGTCAACAAGCGTTAGCCAGACATGAAATCTGGGTTGATCAACTGTGCTTATCCCTGATGCGACACAATCTTCAATCGTTTGTTGAGTGGCATTGAACAGTCTTTCGCCATCGAAAGAGATATCGCCCACCGTAAGTGTCATGTACCTGTCATCAAGAAATTTCTGATCAAGGCAGGATTGCAAAAACGTATGACTGTCTGCCAGGCACTGGTAGGCGAAAGGTTCGACAGAGTTGTCTGCAGCGTAGTTTGCAGCTTGTGAACAGACGCCCTGTCGTATGCTGAAAAACGGCTCTTGCATGGCTTTTTTGCTGGTCTGTACAAACAGATTCTCCAGCAAACGCGTCGTCTTTTCATCAAGCTTCAGCTCAGGTTCGAAGTGTCGGCGATATTCGATTCCTCGTGCTATTTTCTTTTCGAAAGACACTTTTGATACTCCGTTATACTGATTGACAACACCGCGCCACAGTACCCGTAATATGCCTTGTCAAAAGTGGTTCAACTCACAGAGTAAGGCTAACAAACAGTTGCACTCTGCGCTTCCTTGAGTTTGTTCGCGTAAATGGCTCAGCTCTGACCGGGTATCCGGTATTTGCGCATACTACCTCATCAGGGGTACCACCTCTTCACCACAGTACATGACGTCGGAAGTTTACCGGGGTAATACGTATGACCATTCCGCAAATAAACGCAAGTTTCCTGTTCGATGTCGAGCACTCCCAACACCTGTCTTGCCTGCACCAAGTCAGGGTGGCGGCTGAGGAGACTGGCTTTATGACGCTTACGGATACCAGCGTACAAGCCCGTGATGTTGTGCAGCTGATTGATGTGTATCGACGGTTTTTCCTGCTCCCGGAGAGTGAAAAAGCAGCCTTTGACATGGCAAAAACAGGTTCCAATCGAGGCTGGGGGGCACCGGGAGCAGAACAGGTTGATCCCGACGCCAATCCTGATTTCAAAGAGGTGTTTGATTGCGGGTTGACGTTGCCTGACGATCACCCGCTATCAGCTCAAACCTACTATGCACCGAATCGATGGCCTGAGAATCCACCGGATTTCCGTCTGCTGGTACAAGCCTATTACAATAAGGTGATGCACATATCATTGGCTTTGCTGACCTATGTCGCACTGGCTATCGGGCGACCGGCGGATTTCTTCGCTGATAAGTTTAGCCAGCCCATGGCTTTGCTGCGAGGCAACTATTATCCGCCACGCCCATCCGGGGCATCAGATAAGGATTTTGGTATCGCGCCGCATACCGACTATGGCTGTCTGACGCTACTCGCGACCGATGGGTCCCCAGGGCTGGAGGTTCAGACCAGGGATAAAAAATGGATTCATGTGACTGCAAGCCCGGGGACATTTGTCATTAACTTTGGGGAGATGTTGCAGATGTGGACAGAAGGTCAGGTAGTGGCGACACCCCACCGAGTCATTGGTGGGTCGTCTGAGCGTCTATCCGTGCCATTTTTTTTCAATCCACGCTTTGATACCAATGTGGCCCCGCAGGGCGATGGACGGCAAATGCTGGCAGGGGACTATCTAGCCATGCGTTATGATCAGACGTATGTGCATCGTCAGCAGGAAATTTACAATCCCTGATTTAGCACATTGTTCTGCCAAAAAATCGAATGGGTGATATTTCGATCATCACAGATATTTGTAGAGAAACCCCTACCGAATTTTTGTACAAATACTGTGGGAATTCATGGTCAAAGTTTTAATTAAACGAAAAACCAGATTAAAAGGAAAATAGCGATTGCAACAATGCAACCATGGCATTTATAAATGATAATAGAAATTAAAGTCCTTGTACTGGCCGCTCTATGGCAATTTTTTCAATTTATTCTTATGGCAGTGCTTGTCAATAGGGAGCTGGGCGTTGGCAAGACGGTTTCATCGCGCGATCTTACGAAGCTTGGTGGCTCTATCGAAAGTCAGGTCAGTATACGTACGGCCCGCTTGATACGCGCGTTGGATAATCATTTTGAAGCCTTGATTCTGTTCACTATTGCCGTTGTAGCTGTAGCCCTGTCAGACCAGTCAAGTACTTTTACCGCAACGTGTGCCTGGATTTATCTGGCAAGCCGCATGTTATACGTAGCGGCTTACGCGTTTAATTGGGTGCCCTGGCGTAGCTGTATATGGGCCACAGGCTTTGGCGCTACCGCTGGCATGCTAATAGCCGTACTCTTGTAGGGCGTCAAATGACGTAGACTCGATCGCGTGATTGCCGCCGGTTTTTTAATAGTCAGATCCTCAAGCGCTGTTCACTGCAAGGTTTGCGCGACTGGGCCCGGGATCAACAGGCACCTGGTAAGCCTTGTGAGCGCGACAAAATGCAGGTTATCTGCGATTTGCTGGATCAGGTAATGGAAGATTAACCGAGGTAACACAGCCGCTCCTGTGGTTTTCAGGGTAACGTGGTGCACTGCAGTTGCCCTGGTTGCGCAAGCTGGGACACGGTATCAACGACAATTGGCGTAGAGGGCGAATGAATAGAATAATTACCGCGTTGGATTTTGCTGATCTTGCTAAAGCCCGTGACTTCGTCGCTCGGCTTGATCCCTCGCTGACGCGTCTGAAAATTGGTAATCAGCTATTCACTCTGGGTGGTCCATCCCTGGTCGAAGACTGCCATAAAGCAGGCTTTGATGTCTTTCTTGATCTGAAATTTCACGATATCCCTAACACCGTAGCCTCCGCTGTTCAGGCAGCAGCAGGACTTGGTGTCTGGATGGTGAATGTTCACGCCAGTGGCGGGCCTGCGATGCTGGGTGCTGCTCGTGATGCCGTTGTACAGTTTGATCGTAGCGCTGAGCGTGGTGGTGGCACACGGCTTATAGCGGTAACGGTACTGACAAGTCTGGATAGATCTGAAATGTGCGCTGCCGGGCTCGATATTGAACCAGCTGAACAAGTTGAACGGCTGGCTCGCCTGGCGCGTCAGTCAGGGCTGGATGGCGTGATTTGCTCCCCCCACGAGGTGGGGCTGATTAAAAGTATTGCCAAGACAAATTTTATAACCGTGACCCCGGGTGTGCGTCCTGATAAAGATGGCGAAGTACCCCTCAGCCAGATAACCAGCCACGGCGGCGCAGCAGATGACCAACGACGCACTCTGACGCCTTACGATGCCATCGTCGCTGGCAGTGATTTTCTGGTCATTGGCCGACCGATCACCCAATCGGATTCTCCGGTGGAAGTGCTCCATGCGCTGAATGCCGAGGTGCAGATTGCCGCTAGTCAGCTTCTGGCATAAATAAAAAACCTTCACACCACCTTGTCCATCGGACAGGGACAATATGCAATGCTTGCGCATCTGCCACTTTATACAGCCACAACGATGAGCACTGACGAAAAAGTCTATATCTCTGCCCAGAAGCTCCTGGAGGATTCCCTGGATCTCGGGCAACAGATTCTGGTCAGTGGTTTTCGACCTAATTTCATTGTGGGTGTATGGCGCGGTGGTACACCGGTGGGAATTCTGGTCCAGGAACTATTGGATTTTTATGGCGTGGAAACTGACCATATCTCTATCCGTACCTCATCATATTCTGGTATGAACAGGCGTGAAAATAAAGTGCGTGTTCATGGTCTGAGTTACCTGACATCGACAATGAACGCCGAAGACTCGCTGCTCATCGTTGATGACGTATTTGATACGGGATTGAGCGTCAAGGCTATATTGAAAAAACTGCGTGAAAAATCTCGCAAAAACCTTCCACACGATGTCCGCATAGCCACTGCCTACTACAAACCGGCCAGAAACAAGACTAACTTTACGCCCGATTTTTACACGCACAAGACTGACGACTGGCTGGTTTTTCCACATGAAATGGAAGGTTTGTCTCGTTCTGAAATCGAGACTAACAAGCCTCATCTTTTAAAGGTGATGGATGCGCTGGAGGGCGTTATTTCGCCGGTAAAACTGCGCAAGGAATAGCGCTGTTACGTGTGAGTCCAGGGCCGGGTCGGTGCTGCTGCAAACCCTGTCATGGCACTTATTTTTCACGCACGCTTGTCCTCGTGTCGTAAAGTGCCTAAACTTCCGTCTGCGCGGCCTTGGTGGTGGAATTGGTAGACACGCCGGATTCAAAATCCGGTTCTGGCAACAGAGTGCGAGTTCAAGTCTCGCCCGAGGCACCATTAGCGCATCTTTTTTGAATAAATGACCCTGCTCAGCGACTACCACTACGACCTGCCGGATGAGCTCATCGCTCAGGCACCTCTGGCGCAGCGCAGTGACAGCCGGCTGCTGTGCCTGCAGGCAGAGCAGCGTCAACATCTGGACATACGCAGCCTGCCAACCCTTTTGCAGCGTGGCGACCGTCTCGTATTCAACAACACCCGCGTAATCCCTGCTCGCCTGTTCGGGCACAAAGCCTCGGGCGGCAAGCTGGAGCTAATGCTGGAGCGGATTACCGGGAAGGGTACGGTAATGGCAAAAATTCGTGCCAGTAAATCGCCAAAGCCTGATTCAATAATCGTGCTCGAAAGTAGCAACAGGGCAGGGGAGCCGGGGCCAAGTATATCGGCCAGGGTTATTGCCCGGCATGATGATCTGTTTGAGCTTGCGGTAGCAGATAAGGGTGAAGAGGATCTGGGTGAATTTATTCAGCAACATGGGGATATTCCGCTGCCGCCCTATATACAGCGTAAACCCGATGTTACAGATGTTGAAAGGTATCAGACGGTGTTCGCACAGGAGCCCGGCGCTGTTGCAGCACCGACCGCAGGTTTGCATTTTGATGCGCCCTTGCTGGCGGCTTTGCAACAGGCCGGTATCGACCATTCGTTTTTAACCCTGCATGTAGGAGCCGGTACCTTCCAGCCAGTGCGAGTAGACGACATCAGCCAGCATGTCATGCACGCTGAACGCGCGGAGGTTTCTCAAACAGTGGTAGATGAAATACGTGCGACCAAAGCTAGCGGTGGACGCGTAATCGCTGTGGGTACTACTAGCGTGCGTTCATTAGAAGCTGCAGCGGCACCCAAAGGTAAGCTGGAAGCCTTCAATGGTGAGACACGTCTTTTCATCACACCAGGTTTCAAGTTCAATGTAATAGATGCGATGATCACGAATTTTCATTTGCCTGAATCTACCTTGTTGATGTTAGTGGCCTCGTTTGCCGGGCTGAATAACACGCTAGCGGCTTATGCTGAGGCTGTGCAGATGCGCTATCGATTTTTCAGTTACGGCGATGCGATGCTGGTGTTGCCCGGCATCGACAAACAGGGGACATGAATTGAATTTCAGCTTTGAGCTTCTCGGTACCGAGGGTGCAGCGCGTCGTGGCTGTCTGGACTTTGGCCGTCGTGGCACGGTAGAGACGCCTGCGTTCATGCCGGTCGGTACCTACGGCACAGTCAAATCCGTTACCCCTGAAGAAATTCGGCAGACCGGCGCTGAAATTATTTTGGGCAATACGTTTCATTTATGGTTGAGGCCAGGAACAGAGATCATCAAGCGGCATGGAGACCTGCATGATTTCATGCACTGGGAGGGTCCGATATTGACCGATTCAGGCGGATTTCAAGTATTCAGTCTGGCCAAGTTGCGCAAAATTGATGAGTCTGGAGTGCGCTTTCGCTCGCCGGTTGATGGCTCACAGGTTTTTCTCAGCCCCGAGGAGTCCATGCGCATACAGACAGATCTTGGTTCGAATGTCGTCATGGCCTTTGACGAGTGCACGCCGTACCCCGCCAGTCACGAACAGGCAGCCACCTCTATGGAATTGTCGATGCGTTGGGCAAAACGTTGCAAGACAGCCTTCGACGATCTGGGTAACGGCAATGCGCTCTTTGGTATTGTTCAAGGCGGGATGTATGAAGATTTACGCAAAATCTCTTGCGACCATCTGCAAGACATCGGTTTTCCAGGCTATGCAGTGGGCGGGCTCGCAGTAGGCGAGGAAAAGCACTTGCGGGACAAAGTGCTGGAAGACACCACACCGCATTTGCCGGTTGATGCACCACGTTATCTCATGGGAGTGGGCAAGCCCGAAGACATCGTTGCATCTGTCTTGCGCGGCATTGACATGTTTGATTGTGTTTTGCCAACACGAAATGCCCGCAACGATTACATTTACACCACACGCGGTGATATTCGCTTGCGCAACGCACGCTTTCGCACCGATACGCAAGCTATCGACGCAGATTGTCAGTGTTATACCTGCCAGAACTATAGCCGCGCCTATCTTTATCATCTGTCCAAATGCAGTGAAATTCTGGGTTCACGGCTTAATACCATTCATAACCTTCACTATTATCAGCAACTTATGCAGTCGATTCGTGATGCCATCGACCAACAGCAAGTAGATAGTTTTGTTGCCGATTTTCATCACTTGAGGGCTCAGGGCACTTGACGCTGATGCGCGCCTGATCGGCGGACTTTGAGAAACTGTGAGCCTTATTTTCAGTGCCTGAAACGATAGTTTGCAACAATAGGCGACAAGTAGTGTCTATGGCATAATTGGGGGTTAGTTCTAGCCCCCACTTTCTCAAGAGTATCTCTCAATGGATTTTTTCATAAGCAATGCCTACGCACAGGGTGCAGGCGCCGGCGGTTCAATTCTGGGTATCTTGCCCTTACTCCTGATGCTGCCCATCTTTTATTTCCTCATGATTCGTCCGCAGCAAAAACGCATGAAGGAACATAAAGGCATGGTCGAGGCGTTGAAAAAGGGCGATGAGGTCGTTACTAATGGTGGATTGGGCGGCACGGTAACCAAAGTCGGAGACGCCTATCTGTCTATGCGTATTGCCGAAGGCGTTGAAGTTAACGTTCAGAAACAAGCGGTTGCAGCTCTTCTTCCCTCTGGAACATTGAAAAATATTTAACGCATGACAAACATCAACCCGATATGGAAGCCATTGCTATTGGCGACGGTGTTACTGATGGGCGCGCTCTATGCGTTGCCTAATCTGTTCGGCAGCGATCCTGCCGTTCAGGTATCGGGTAGAGATGCCGATCTTAGCGCGCAGGATATAACAAGGCTGTCAAAAATTCTGGCCGATGGCGGCTTTGTCGATCCTGAAATCAGAGAAGAGCCCAATCGGTTTCTGGCCTTGTTCAGCTCGGAAGATGAGCAAATTCGCGCCCGGGATGTCATCGCCGCCGAGCTCGATCCTAACGAATTCATTACCACGTTGAACCTTGAGCCTGCCAGCCCGAAATGGCTGCGCGGTATTGCACAGCCCATGAATCTGGGTCTGGATTTACGCGGCGGTGTGCATTTTCTAATGGAGGTGGATATGGATTCTGCTATCAACTCAGCGGAAGAGCGCTACGTACCTGCCTGGAAGCGTGATGTGCGTGCAGAGAAAATCCGCGGTACGTCCATTTCACACGACAACGGCATACTGACAGCGCGCTTCAAGGATGTTGCCCAGCGCGATAAAATGCTGGATATTTTTCGTAACGAAGGCGTCGATCTCGCGTTTGACACCCGGGAAGAAGGCGACGACGCATTTATTACTGCCAATCTTACTGAACTGGCTGCTGAGGAAGAGAAGCGCAGTGCTTTACAGCAAAACGTGGTTACCTTGCGCAATCGGATTAACGAACTGGGTGTATCCGAGCCGGTTATTCAGCAGCAAGGTCTGGAGAGAATTGTTATCCAGCTTCCGGGTGTTCAGGACACTGCCCGCGCCAAAGAGATACTCGGTGCCACAGCAACGCTCGAATACCGACTGGTTTCTACGCGTTCAGATGCGAGGTCCTATAAGCTTCGCGAGGATGGTTCTAACATCATGCTCGATCGCGATATTATCGTGACGGGCGATCAGATTAAAGGTGCATCTTCAGGTATCGACCAATCATCGGGGACGCCTGCTGTATTCGTCAATCTTGATAACGCAGGCGCGCGGCGCATGCAGGACGTCACGCAGGATAACGTGGGTAATCCGATGGCGGTGGTGTATATCGAAAACCGCATTGATCAAAAAGAAGTCGATGGAGAGCTTGTCAAAACCGTCACCAAAGTCGAGGAAGTCATTAACGTAGCCACTATTCGAGATGTCCTCAGTCATCGTTTTCAGACTACCGGTCTGGTGGCTAACGAGGCCGCTGACCTTGCGCTGCTGCTGCGCGCTGGTGCATTGAAAGCGCCGGTTCAGATTGTGGAAGAACGCACGGTGGGGCCTAGCCTGGGTAAGGACAACATTCGCCAGGGCTTTCTTTCTGCTGTAGTCGGGCTTGCTTTGGTGGTTGTTTTCATGGGCGTGTATTACCGTATATTTGGCCTTATCGCAGGAGCGGCGCTGGTGATCAACGTTGTCATGATTATCGCTATACTCGGCATGTTGCAGGCCACTCTGACGCTACCGGGCATAGCCGGAATTGTTCTCACTGTTGGTATGGCGGTGGATGCTAACGTGCTTATTTTTGAACGCATACGTGAAGAGTTGCGCGCAGGAGGTGCGGTGCAGGCAGCTATTTCTGCCGGTTACGACAAGGCTTTCACAACAATCGCCGATGCCAACATCACTACCCTTATTGCCGCTATCGTGCTTTTCAGTATGGGAACCGGACCCATCAAGGGTTTTGCCATCACGTTGTGCATCGGTATTCTTACTTCCATGTTTACTGCCATTTTTGGATCCCGCGTTCTGGTCAACGCGCTGTACGGTGGTCGCCGTCTCAGCAGTCTACCTATCTGATTCTCTGCCGATACCGAAGGATAAAAGCACATGCGAAAATTAATTGGCGAGATCAACTTCGATTTTATGGGAAGACATCAGTTTGCCTACATGGTGTCGGGTGTGTTGATAGGCATTGCCGTACTGGCCATCGCTATTCGCGGTTTGAGCTTTGGTGTGGATTTTACCGGCGGTTATACCATTGAGGTTGGCTACGATCAGGCTGCTGACCTGAACGCTATTCGCGGTGCGCTGGGATCAGCCGAATTACCGGATTCTGTAGTACAAACTTTTGGTACCAGTACCGATGTGCTGATTCGGATGGCACCAATAGAAGGTGCGAACAGTGCGGATGTGAGTACCGAGGTGTTAAATGTATTGCAAAGCGCCGCAGAGGCGTCTGGCTCGGACGTGACCATGCGGCGTGTTGAGTTTGTAGGCCCTCAGGTGGGAGAGGAGCTTAGAGAGAAGGGTGGTATCGCAGTCCTGACGGCCCTGTTCGGCATCATCGTCTATGTCTGGTTTCGTTTCGAGAAGAAATTTTCGGTGGGTTCGGTGCTGGCTCTGGTGCACGATGTGGTTATCACCGTAGGTTTTTTTGCCTTGTTTCAAATCGAGTTTGATCTGACCATTCTGGCGGCGATACTGGCGGTAATCGGTTACTCGCTTAACGACACAATAGTGGTCTTTGACCGAATCCGTGAAAATTTCCGGCTGATGCGAGACGGCACACCTGCGCAGATCATGAACAGCTCGATTAATCAGACACTGTCGCGCACCGTTATTACCTCTGGAACAACCTTGCTGGTGTTGTTATCGCTGTTTTTCTTTGGTGGAAAAATTATCCATGGTTTTTCGCTGGCCTTATTGGTGGGTATCGTCATAGGTACCTACTCATCCATTTTTGTCGCTAGTTTGACCGTACTCCGACTGGGTATCACAAGGGAAGATCTGATGCCGGTCGAAAAAGAAGGTGCGGATCTGGATTTGGAATCGATGCCTTGATGCACAGCGGTCCGAGGTAGTTAAATCACACCTCGGGCATTTTCCACAGTCAGATCGTGATTGAGGGCTGGAGACAAAATAAAATCTCATCTCTAACCCCCAAGCCCTAAGGGTTTTTCCGGGCGGCCGCGCTGGTTTTTCTGGCGGTAGACAATGGCTTCATCACTTCGAGCATCTGATGATGAATTTTAGGTGTCGCCGCAATGAGTTCTCCCCGGTTCATCCAGTCATCACCGCCATCAAAATCGTTAACCAGTCCACCAGCCTCACGCACAATTAGCGCGCCAGCTGCAACATCCCAGCTTTGCACGCCCGTTATCCAACAGCCCTCCACGCGTCCGGCTGCCACATAGGCCAGATCAAGCGCGGCTGAACCCAGGCGTCTTATGCCTGCCGAACGTTCGGTGAAGTGTCGTTGTGTACGTTGATAAAAATCCAGATCCTGACCATCGCGATACGGAAAGCCCGTACATATCAGCGCATCTTCAAGCCTGTTAATGTTGGATACTCGCAAGCGTTTGCTATCCAGAAACGCCCCTTCGCCCTTTCCGGCTGTAAAAAGCTCTTGCCGCATCGGATCGTAAATAACAGCCTGAAACGGCCTGTTTTTTTGTAGTAGCGCGATTGACACGCTGTAGTGCGGTAGGCCATGTATGAAATTAGTGGTGCCATCCAGCGGATCGATAATCCACTGGAATTCAGCGTCTTTGTCACCAATCAGTCCGGATTCTTCACACAGAAAAGAATGATCCGGGAAGGCCTTGCGAAGTACGCCGACGATTTCAGCCTCGGCCTTGCGATCAACCTCGGTGACGAAATCGTTACGTTGTTTTTTCTGCACCGATAACGGATCGTAACGATCGACGTTCTGGGTGATGACCTTGCCGGCAGCACGTGCAGCACGGATGCCGATGTTGAGCATCGGATTCATGGCAATTCGCCTTAAATTGGAATAGGGCGCTAGTGTAGAGCTAAACCGGCTTCGGAGTATCAAACTAAAGGGTCGATGTATGACATCATTCCGCCCATGAGTGTAGAAATCGTTTTTGTCATGGTGGGAACAACCCACACTGGTAACCTCGGAGCGGCAGCGCGAGCAATGAAAACCATGGGTTTCACAACCCTCAGGCTGGTTGATACTTGTTCGCATCTTTCAGATGAGGCATTGGCGCGCTCCTCAGGGGCCAATGATGTGCTCAAGCAGGCACAGTCCTTCAGCAGCTTGAAAGAGGCGATTGCTGATTGCCGTGTAGTTATCGGCACCAGTGCCAGAGCTCGTCAACTGGCAGTGCCCTTGAAAAGCTGTAGAGATATTGCGACTGAAATAGGAGAGCTGGGTGCAAGCCCTGACGCTGAGCACTATCGCGTGGCGATGGTCTTCGGGCAAGAGCGTTCCGGTTTGAGTAACGAGTCGCTCGACCTGTGTACTCGATTGCTGCGTATACCTTGCAACCCGGAGTTTTCATCATTGAATCTGGGTAGTGCCGTGCAAGTAGTGTCGTACGAGTTGTCGCAGGCGATAGAGTCCGTCCCTCAGGGCGTGCCTAAACCGATGCCCGGCAAGTGGCATGGAACCGACGCAGACTCCGTAGAAACTGACACAATGGGTCCAGAAGATTTGCCTGCCAGTAGCGAGGCCATGGAACATTTTTTCGAGCATCTCGATCGCGTCATGGTGAACACCGGTTTTCTCAATCCTGAGAACCCCCGGCTACTTCGGCGTAAAGTACGTCGATACTTCGAATCAAATCGACCTACGGGCAACGAGCTATCGATGTTTCGCGGCATTCTATCGTCCACGGAGAATCCCAGGAGAGGTGGATAATTGTTGGGATCGTTTTGGCCTATTGACGGTGGCAAGCTCCGGGTCGCCTGCCTTCGTTGGCCGATGTGCTGAAAATGGTTGCACAATCACACCATGCGAACATCAACACCATTTTCGCGCACGCCGAGAATCAGCAGCTGTTTGACGATCATGCTGGCGAGCACCTGCTGCAGCCAAGTGTGTCCGATCCTATTGAAAACGGTGCGTGAGTGAGGCGCCCGATAATGCCCACATGACCGATCGGTTAAACGCGATTGTCGAGACCACACAACGCCACTGCAGTCAGTCGGCCCACCATAAGCAATCGGATGCCTCAAAAAAAGAGGTGCTTTTTGCTGGAATTATCGCCAGACTGTAATCGGCCAAATCATTTAGGACGTGATGACTGTTTTTTTCAAACCTCAGAAACAACTAACCCCGGTCGTATCATGCACAAGTGCAGAGGGACGGTTCCGGGGCGTACAGGCTTAACATAGCAAAGAAGACACCAAATATCATTGGATTACACGTACGACCACAACAAAATCAATAGGTTGGAAGCATCTGTATCGCCACCGCATTTATCGACCTATGTACGATGAAGTAAAGAGAGCTCTAAAGAAGATGCTCTCAAACTTTACCTGTGGAATACACAAACATCTGCAAATTTCCATTTCCCTTCACAAATTGTGGAAATCACGCTCAGAAATGCATTACACCGGGATATGACAACTGCCTTTGGTTCAAATTGGCATACTGCAGTTAATCTACCTTTACTGCAATCCGAGAAATCGCAAATCTCCCGAGTTGTGGTACACATCAGAAGCAACGGGCAGAACCTTACATCAGATCAAGTTGTCGCCGCTCTGTCTTTCTGATTTTGAACCACGTTTATTGGAAAGGGGCATAAAGGTTCGTAGCACTACTGAGCTGCAACGACTAACTCAAATTCATCTATAACTCCTTTTTTGTTGTTGGTTCGCCGATATTTAATTTCACGATGTTCTTCGGTCCAATACCAAACTCGAGTATCAACTGTATTATCCCATTTGCGCGTTTTGCAAACTATCTTCATGGCGTCAAAGTCCTCAGAGAACAACTGAATACTAACCGAGCCAATTACTTCGCATTTGCGGGTTTCTTCCGTACCTACTCTACCGGTGGATGAAGTAGGTACCTTTTTGTAAACGGCTTTCGCGCCGTCTTTCAACGGCCACAGATTGCCACTCACTATGGTCACTTTATTCGTCCCCGAGCTCCACTCACCTGTTCCACACTGCTGCCAACTTTTGGCTGGCGAGAACCAATCATCGCCATTAACCCAAACACAATTGGCTCCGCCGGACTCACGCTTACTTGCTATTCGAAGATCACCATTGCTCAACACTTCAACTATTTCACTTCCTCCCGCCTCATCCGACTCAAGATTAATCATATCAGTCGACATACCTACAGTCCAATCTGGCTTTGGAATCGGTTCTATCGGTTGTGATGCGACTCCTTCCGGCAATTCAGGAATACTTGCACAGGCAGACAATGAGAGCAATGCGAGTGAACCAATATATATCAGCACAGATTTAGCAGTTTTATGATGAGCGAAGCCATTGATGCGAGTTGTCATAGACATGTCATTTCTCTATATTTTGAATTGATGCGGTTGTAACTAAAGAATATTTTAGATTTTCTTATCAGTGTCAGCACAATGTGACTCCTAGATTCGATCAATCTTACTTTAGGTAAACTGGACAACTACTGCATCCCCCGTTCGGGTGAACTAGATAAGGGCAGCAAAAACAGGCTTGCGGACCCAATGATGCGGTTCCCCAGTAGTCCGGCAGCATCGCAATTCAGGTTGCGGATTGTTTCTTGCGAGTTGTTATCTTTGCGAAGCCGAATCGCTGGATTACCCAGTGAAGATATCGAGAACTCTACAACTCTGCCGAAGACGCTCCCCGGATCCGACTCCAGTGGCACCTCGATGCCGTCGACTAGATCAAGGCCGTAAAATAACTTCGGGCTGAGGAGTCGGTAAAGCTTCGGGCTGATTCGGTTCCAAAAAGACGTTGCAATCGTTAGAGGTTGGACGTTGCTCGAAGATGATTGTCGCTTGGATCGTTTGCGACAAGCTGCGAGTCAAAAGAAGATGGTGCGGTCATTGAAACTGGATTGGGTTCCTCGATCGGATCAGGTTGAGGGTTTACGATCGGCGGAGACGGTTCGTCAGCAACCTCGAACGGGTTTGAATCATCAGCTTGAGGTGAGGGTGCGCTGCTGTCTGATTCCGAGCTGCTCCCCGCCACAGTCAATAATGAGAAGCGATGCAGCAAATGAGGTGCACAAGGCGAGGCGGGTCTTAGAGATGCTTACATCACTTATTAATAGTGGTACCTGCACTGTATAACTGTTATCGCCTCGTCATCTACCGCATAGACAAGTCGATGAGTGTCATCGATACGACGAGACCAGTAGCCAGCTAAATTTTCTTTCAAGCGTTCAGGTTTACCTATTCCTGTAAAAGGAGATCTGATGGTTGCGTCGATAAGTTTATTGATACGTTTGGGCGTCTTTTTATCTTGAGTTTGCCAATAGAGATAGTCTTCACAGGCAGTCGGAGTCCATGCGATATTTCTACCAGCCATGAAATCTATTCGTCCGTTGTCAACGTTTCTCGAACCACTGCTTTTCCACGCTGATGTTCAGAAATTGATTGTGCGAGACGTGCTGCATTGGTCGGGCTTTTAAGAAGGTGAACCGTCTCCATCAAGGAGTTATAGTGGTTCATTGACATCACGACGGCATCCTCCGCATCGCGGCGAGCGATTACCGTGCAATCGGCGTCTTCGACCACGCGATCCAAGACACTTCTCAGTGATTTACGCGCTTCTGTAAAATTAATGACTATCATCGTTTCACCTATCTCGGTTATACATGTACTGTATATTGTACATGTATCGGCAGGAACAATCTGTACTAAAGTTCACTCGATGTCCCACAATGCCCTTGTGGGACACTGAGGCCCCATAGACTGAATAGCTCCATCTGATAAGGTTTTCTATAACAGACCCTGCCAGGCTGTCCCACAATCGCCGGAATTAATCGATTTGGGACACAACGTGCATCGAAAGGGATTTCTTTTTGAGGTTTCTAGCTTGGTTAGACCAGCGTGTCCGTACGGCTGGCACGTGAAACTATTCGCTCAGAATGTTCTATGGGGAGTGAGCGAACATTCAGCACCGGCTACATGTCAGTAGGATAGTTCCATGGCAGCCATTTCTCAGGCGATGCCTTGACCAGTAACTGATAGCGCTGGATCGAGTTCAGGTAGTAATAGGCGTTGATATCGCTCTCGTGGCACATCACCAGCATTGAGGTGATCACATCCGAGATATCCGCTCCCACTTAGGTTTTGAAGAGCAGGCTGTTTTTACGCTTATGAGAAATTTCTCATAAATCGGGTTATGGTAATTCTCTAAAGCAGACAGAGGCTGTTGATTTTACAAGGACAGCAAGGTTCCCTTAGCAGCAATTGGCGCCAAGCCAAGTAGCTCTTCACTTGTTTTGATCAGGGTTGTTACTGTTCTCTCTTAACGCCTTGTCTTTGCCACTACGGTAGCCGACGGTATAGGCACAATATCCGAGCGCAATAACTGCTGCGATTATTCACATCCGTTCCGTAGACATCCGATACTCTCCTGATAATCGCAACTTTCCATGAATCCAGTGCAATATTCTTGTCGAAAAACTTTGCGCCCTTGCGTAGTCGCCACCAGCGCTTGCGCCTCTCGATATAACATTTGATCGTGGTGAGGTAACGCTCGAAGGGGACGCTGATGCCGTTCTTCGCACCCAACTCGCTCAGACACTCGATGGACTTGTTCATTGAAGAACAACATTTTTACTTGGGTCTGCCACACAGCTTTGCATGATCCGGGGCTCGACATAAGCGGAAAATATCACATGCCAAGCCCCTTTTAATCTCAAGGTGATCGAGCTCAATACCCCTTTGATCCAGGAGAATCCAACAATAGTCGGTCAGCCCCAATTCTTCCCTTATGAAAACTAAACGCAGCAAACTGCTCCTTCGGTAGGAATCGCATCATCTTCAAGATAAACGATTCGCGCTATAGGTGCGGCACCTGATGCGCACCGATATTCCGGCCCGTATATTGCGCCATCGCCGATATCTCCGATTACACTTCCGCCTTGCGCTGCACATTGAGCACTGGTTAGCGTGGGTGCCGGAGCTCCATCGGGTTCTTCGATAGGCACCTCCGGTGTGCACACGGGTAAATCGCTCGGTATGATTCCCTCGACTGCAATCCAATTTTGCGTTGTGGTATCAACCTCGGCACCTACGAAGGAATCATCAGCGATGAGCGTGAAAGCGAGTCGCATATCGATGACCTCTGCGGTGAAGCTGCGACCATCTGCTGTGCTGAAGGTGGCGGGTGTAGAATCGGTCGCTGCGAGCTCCAGATTGATCGTCATCGGCGTGACGAAGTAGCAGTTACTGCCACTTTCATTTAATGTGTAGTCTTTATATTGACCTGCATTGGAGATTTCGACGTAACGTTCAGCTTCGTCTGAGTTTGCGTTCCACAATCCTGCAATAGCGCTAGTGTCATCGCCGCCAGTGTCAGAGAGAACTTCCCGATCGCCGGATACGGCATCAGGCGTTGGAGTTGACGTCTGATCAGTATCCGGACTCGAATGGTTGTCCGAGCTGCAACCGGACAGCAATAGAAGTGAAATAGTGGTGAAAGACAGAGCCAGTTTAATTTTATTCATCTCAGCCTTATTTTGGGAAATTAAGCCCAAATAATAACCATAACCGTGCCAAGTGTCAATGGCTGGCGCGGGTTCCAAGCGTAACAAGCATTCCACAACGACCTTGTGGGACACTCAGGTCCCGTAAACTTATCTGATAGGGTTTTCTACGGCGCCGCTTCTACGCTTTTCTACAGACATCTAATTAGAATGATATAGACCACGGAAATTCTAGTAAACGCTTTCACCGGGTTGTCATGTACGAAGGTTTACGTAATTTGTTCAACAAACCGTAAGGCACGAGGGTTGGTGTAAACACGTACAATAATCTGTCAACCAAGGTTCAATTGTTCGTGAAAGCCATGTGGCAACTCATAAAAGAAGACGTCTACTGTGTTTTTGATCGTGACCCTGCGGCGCGCTCTACACTGGATGTGCTCACCTGCTACTCTGGTGTGCACGCCATTTTGTTGCATCGAATTAATCATTGGATGTGGCTGCGAGGGCTTCGATGGCCAGCCAGATTTATGGGCAATATCGCCCGTTGGCTGACGGGCATCGAGATTCATCCCGGAGCCTCCATCGGGCGTCGTTTTTTCGTCGACCATGGTACCGGGGTGGTCATCGGTGAAACTGCCGAGATTGGTGATGATGTCACGCTTTATCAGGGAGTAACTCTTGGGGGGCGAACGCTGAACGAGGGTAAGCGCCATCCCACACTGGGTAACAATGTGGTGGTGGGTGCAGGCGCCAAGATTCTCGGGCCTTTCAAAGTCGAAGATGACTCTCGCATAGGCTCTAACGCTGTAGTGCTACACCCTGTGCCAGCGGGCGCAACCGTGGTGGGTGTGCCTGGTAAAATCGTACGCTGCAGAGATAAGAACCCGCAGTGTCTTGAATTGGTCAAGGAAAAGGCTGAAGATATGCGTCGTCAAACATTTGACGCATACGGGGTGGCAGGTGAAATCGAAGATCCTCTGGAGCTTTCTGTTGAGCTATTGCAGCAACAAGTTGCACAGTTGCAGGCAGATCTCGACAGATTAAACAAGAAGGCCGGTTAGCTAAGGTCACTCGCGTTTTATAGAATAACGCTCCAAGGCCTGCATTTGGTGCATATGAGGACATCTATCTGTTCTGTCGATCGGCTGAACGCAGATCGCATATTCCCACCACTGGCCTGTCTCAAGGCTGATAGATGCTCACATTTTTCGCAAAATGACAGTATCTACCCTAAAGCCCTCAATGCCAGATAGCTTGCACCCGATAGTACCTGAGATATACTTGACTAAATTAGTGGGTTAAGAGACAATTGATTCAAATAATCTATATGGGTCTCCATTTCACGGCAAGTCACTATGAAGCTAACCACGAAAGGTAGATATGCGGTAACCGCGATGCTTGATTTGGCGTTGCACGGTGAAGAAGGGCCTGTGTCTCTCGCAGAAATATCTACAAGGCAAGAAATATCACTGTCCTACCTGGAGCAGCTGTTTTCCAAGTTACGAAAAAACGGATTGGTGACAAGCACAAGAGGTCCTGGTGGTGGTTACTCGGTTGCGCGGGATTTATCGCAAGTTCCTGTGTCTGCCATCATCGGTGCTGTCAACGAATCAGTTGATGCTACGCAATGCGCTGGTAAGGAAAATTGTCACAGCCATGGTCGGTGTCTAACACATGATTTATGGGAAGGGCTTAGTGAACAGATCGAGGAGTTTCTCAGTAGCGTCTCATTACAGGACATGATTGACCGACATCGGGTGCAAAGCGTATCCATCATTCAGAAAAACCTGCTCGTTCAGCGACAGCATGCGTGATGTTTTTTCATTGGTAGTCCATATTCTGGTTGATGTTCAGCAATTACGGCATACAAACACCCATGCATTGCGTACAACAGCACAGAGCATTTAAACAGCGTTCAGAAGCGATAATTTGTCGTTCTGATCGCGTAATTTTTTTGGTAAATTCGAGGCTTTTAAAGTGAGTTCACTTAATATTCCAATCTATATGGACTACTCCGCTACTACGCCTGTCGATGAGCGTGTAGCCGCAAAGATGGCAGAGTGCCTTACAAAGCAAGGGCATTTCGGTAATCCCGCTTCTCGTTCTCATCCATTTGGCTGGAATGCTGATGAGCTTGTCGAGCAAGCTCGCGACAACGTTGCCAATCTTATAGGTGCAAACAGCAAAGAGATTGTGTGGACATCCGGCGCAACCGAGTCAGATAACCTGGCTATAAAAGGTGCTGCTCTTTTCAATAAGAAAAAAGGCAAGCACATCGTTACCCTGAAAACTGAACACAAGGCTGTGCTTGACACATGCCGTCAGCTCGAACGCGAAGGATTCGAAATCAGCTATCTTGATCCGCTGGAGAATGGGTTGCTGGATATGGAAGTGTTCAAGGCAGCGCTTCGGGACGATACAACCGTTGTCTCCATCATGCATGTAAATAACGAAATTGGCGTCATTCAGGACATAGAAGCGATAGGCAAGATCACTCGTGAGCGAGGTATCATATTTCACGTAGATGCTGCGCAGAGCCCAGGCAAGGTTGCTATCGACGTTGAAAAAATGAATGTTGATCTACTGTCGTTGTGTGCTCACAAAGCCTATGGGCCCAAAGGTATTGGTGCGCTCTACGTTCGCCGCAAGCCTCGTGTACGTCTGGAAGCACAAATTCATGGCGGTGGTCACGAGCGGGGCATGCGCTCAGGCACGTTGGCGACCCATCAGATCGTGGGCATGGGCGAGGCATTCAGAATTGCTGGCGAGGAAATGGATTCAGAGAACAAGCGTATGAAAACGCTGCGTGAAAGGCTTTGGAACGGTTTTTCGGACATGGAGGAGATATACCTCAACGGCGATCTTGAGCAGCGTATCCCCGGTAACCTCAATGTCAGCTTCAACTTCGTGGAAGGTGAAAGTCTTATCATGTCAATGAAAGACATCGCAGTATCAAGTGGTTCTGCCTGCACCAGTGCCAGTCTTGAGCCTTCCTACGTGTTGCGGGCAATTGGGCGCAACGATGAATTGGCACATAGCTCTATTCGTTTTACCATCGGCCGTTTTACAACAGAAGAAGAAATTGATTTCACCATCAAGCAGACGCGCGAAGCGGTTGAAAAGCTGCGAGATCTTTCGCCGCTGTGGGATATGCATAAGGAAGGCATTGATCTGGACACTGTGGAATGGGCAAGTCACTAATACGCTTTGTCAAATACAGTTTCAGTAAAATCAGTTTTCAGTAAAGTATTTAGTTTTAGTACAAATTCCCGGTCATCCTGATCGGGCAATAAAAGCCAACAACACGTTATCGGAGATCATCATGGCATATAGCGACAAGGTATTAGATCACTACGAAAACCCGCGCAACGTTGGCGTTCTGGATAAAAATGATCCAAACGTTGGCACCGGCATGGTCGGTGCACCTGCGTGTGGCGACGTCATGCGTTTGCAAATCAAAGTCAATGACGATGGCATCATCGAAGATGCAAAGTTCAAGACTTACGGCTGTGGCTCTGCCATCGCCTCTTCTTCGCTTGTCACCGAGATGGTGAAAGGCAAGACGTTGGATGAGGTGGGTGAGATTCGCAACAAACACATTGCAGATGAGCTGGCATTGCCGCCGGTAAAAATACATTGTTCAGTGCTTGCAGAGGATGCTATTGCTGCTGCCATTGCAGACATCAAAGCAAAGCGTGGCGAAACTGCAGAAAAAGCTGCTATAGCCAGCTAAAACTTGAGATAGCGCCAGGAGGACATCGAAATGGGTGTAACGTTTACAGACAGCGCCGCACAGCACATCAGGGGATTCCTTGATAAAAGAGGTAAAGGCATTGGCCTGCGACTGGCTGTGCGTACTACTGGATGTTCCGGGCTGGCGTATGTTATTGAGTTTGCTGATGAAGTTGCTGCCAACGACGAAGTGTTCGAAGATAACGAGGTGACAGTAGTGATAGACAAGAAGAGTCTTGTTTTTCTTGCAGGCACTGAGCTTGACTACACCAAAGAAGGACTTAATGAAGGGTTCAAGTTCAAAAACCCCAACGTCAAGGACGAATGCGGTTGTGGTGAATCGTTCACGATCTAGCCGTTTTGTTTACAGCTGTTTATCGATTGCCGCCTATTACACCGACAGGCGGCAATTAATTTTGGCTGCGCGGCAATACACGCCCTCGATAACAATATGCAGCTAGATCTGTCACGGAATTTTTTTGAGCTGTTTGACTTGCCCGCAAGCTTCAAGATTGATGCTGATAAGCTTGTTAGCAGGTTTCGGGAATTGCAACAGCAATTGCATCCGGACAAGTTCGCGTCAGGCTCTGATGCAGAGCGCAGATGGTCACTACAAGCAGCAAGTTATGTCAACGAGGGCTACCAGACAATACGCAAAGATATATCGCGTGCAGCCTATATCCTGCATCTGAACGGCATATCCATCGACGAAGAGACAGATACTCAAATGGATCCCATGTTCCTGATGGAGCAGATGGAGCTCAGAGAATTTCTTGAATCGGCCGAGTCCGCAAGTGATCCCTTCAAAGCACTGGCAGGTATCCGAAAACAGTTGAAATCTTCGGTGGAGGAGCAGACAGATCTGTTCTCAGCCGCATCCGCACAGTCCGACTGGGCAACGTGCCGCACAATCACGCGTCAGTGGCAATTCCTCGACAAATTGTTGAAGGAAGCCAAAAGCGTAGAAGAGCGACTGGACGCCTAGACATTATGTAGTGCTGTCCCATCTCAAGCAGTAATTGGGAAGGTCAGTGCCCAAGGTCCAGACGCATACATTGATGCAATGCATCGCCCGGCGCCTCTGGCCTGTTAAACTTAACGCGGTTACTCATCTCAAGGATATACAAGCGTGGCGCTGCTACAAATAGCCGAACCCGGACAAGCTCAGGCTCCTCATCAGCATAAGCTAGCCATTGGCATCGATCTGGGCACAACCAACTCATTGGTGGCGACGGTACGCAGCGGCAGCGCCGATGTGCTTGCCGACGCTAATGGGTATCGCTCCATTCCTTCCGTTGTCAGCTATCTCGCTGGCGCTGACCCCTTGGTGGGGCATGAGGCTGACGTTCAGACGAGCAATGCGAAAAGTGTCATACGATCCGCCAAGCGTTTGATGGGCAAGGGTGCTGCGGATCTTGAAGGCTCATGGTTGTCTGATCATTACCAGTTTGATGTTGCCGCCTCATCGTTGCCTGCCTTTGTCACCGAAGCTGGAAATAAAACAGCAATGGATGTTTCGGCTTCCATTCTTGGAAAATTAAAAGAAACGGCAGAATTAACTCTTGGCGGTTCTTTAGTGGGTGCTGTCGTTACGGTACCTGCGTATTTCGATGATGCTCAGCGTCAGGCTACGAAGGATGCTGCTGCCATCGCGGGGCTGAATGTGCTCAGACTTATCAATGAGCCTACAGCTGCGGCTGTCGCTTATGGTCTGGACAACGATGAAGAGGGCATCGTTGCAATTTACGACTTGGGTGGTGGCACATTCGATATTTCCTTATTGAAAATGCAGCGTGGTATTTTCGAAGTGTTGGCGACATCGGGTGACACGTCACTTGGAGGTGACGATATCGACAATCTGCTGGTTGACTGGTTGCTTGATAAAGCGGGCCTGGACAAGCTTGGCGATGAGCAGGCAAGGTCGGATACCAAGCGTTACACCCAATCAGTAAAGGAGTTACTCAGCGAGCATGATGTTGTCGATATCGATTGGTCTTTTGGCAACGCAGCTAGCTATAGCGGCAAGCTGAGCCGCGAGGAATTCAACAACATCATCAGCCCGTTAATCAATCGTACTCTCAAGCCCTGCAGGCAGGTGTTGCGCGATGCAGATGTCGATACTGACGAGGTGCGTGCAGTGGTCATGGTCGGTGGTTCCACGCGCGTGCCGCTCGTACGCGATTCGGTGAGCGAGTTTTTTGGTAAACCCGTGCTGACCTCCATCAATCCTGATGAGGTTGTCGCCGTGGGCGCAGCGATTCAGGCAGATATTCTGGCAGGTAACAAACCGGATAGCGATTTGCTACTTCTGGACGTAACCCCCTTGTCTTTAGGGCTGGAAGTGATGGGCGGGCTTGTGGAGAAAGTCATCCCACGTAACACCACTATTCCAATAGTGCGTGGTCAGGAGTTCACCACGTATAAAGACGGGCAGACTTCAATGGCTGTGCACGTGCTGCAAGGCGAGCGAGAGCTGGTTGACGATTGTCGCTCTCTGGCGCGTTTCGAACTGGCAGGTTTCCCTCCCAGAGTGGCAGGGGCTCTGCGGATACAGGTTCTGTTTCAGGTAGATGCCGATGGTTTGTTAACCGTGAGTGCACTTGAAAAAGAGAGCGGTGCCCTGGCCAGTGTGGATGTCAAACCTTCATATGGCTTATCTGATGGCGAGATCGAAACCATGCTTCGCGACTCCATGGACAATGCAAGCGAAGATATGCAAAAGCGCCTCTTGCAGGAGCAACGGGTGGAAGGTTCGCGAGTGCTTGAAGCCATCTCCAGTGCTCTGCAGGCGGATGGCGAAAAGCATCTATCCACTGAGGAACGTTTACACATCGATCAACTGGTGGATTCTCTGCGAAAGCAACTGGAACACGAGGATCGTAATGTAATTAAACAGGCCGTTGCCGAGCTTGAGCGCGGTAGCAGTACTTTTGTAGAACGGCGTATGAATGCAAGTGTGCGAACTATGATGTCTGGTCAAGGCATCGATAGTTTCGATACTTCTGCATCTTCTGCAGACAGCAAGCAAACCGTGGACTAGCAAATCTGGAACAGTTATTAACAGTTTCCGGCCAAGGTCTGACCAAACCTTGGCCAAGGTTTGGCAAGTGCGGATACCATCATGGTCGTCGGATGTGTAGCGAGTTACGTATCCTCTACCTATAGTTATTAGTTTTCTTTAGCCTACAATGTGGAGTTACCGGCGACATGCCCACCATTACGATTAAGCCGCACCATGAAATCTGCCCGGACGGGGCAGCCTTTGAGGTCGATGCAGGGATATCCGTTTGCGATGCCATGCTCCGGAACGGCGTGCATATAGAGCACGCCTGTGAAAAGTCCTGCGCCTGTACAACCTGTCATGTACACGTCAGGCAGGGTCTGGAAAGCATGGATGAGGCGGATGAGCTCGAGGAGGATTACCTGGACAAGGCCTGGGGCCTGGATCCGGACTCACGATTGAGTTGCCAGGCCATTGTTGGCGATGCCGATATCATCGTGGAAATTCCTAAATACACCATAAACATGGTATCCGAGGCACCTCACTAATGCGCTGGACTGACGTACGAGAAATTGCTATCGAATTATGCGAGGCGCATCCTGACGTTGACCCTCAGTATGTCAGGTTTACCGACCTGCACGCCTGGGTGTTGGCAATCGACGGATTTGAAGACGACCCCGAGAAATCTAGCGAAGGTATTCTCGAGGCTATCCAGATGACATGGCTTGACGAGCGGGACTAACAATAAACTCGTTTAATACGCTGAAGATTGTTGACCCGCCGATTCGTTGCCGTTATCATTGCGCGGCTTGGTGGTGTGAAGTTTCGGGGTATAGCGCAGCCTGGTAGCGCATCTGCTTTGGGAGCAGAGGGTCGTAGGTTCGAATCCTGCTACCCCGACCAACTCATCAAGTTACTTTGCCATTAGGTGCTTAAAGCGGCGAGTGACAAAGTAAGCTTTTATTCCTGTTTCAGACCAGGCAATCAATAAGAGCCTGAAATTGTCAGTGGCATGAGCGCCTGTAGCTCATCTGGATAGAGCATCGGCCTTCTAAGCCGAGGGTAGCAGGTTCGAGTCCTGCCAGGCGCACCATTTGGCTACTTGCCATATGCGTGGCAGTCTGACAGCTTCAGAACTCTGCAATTGATGTTTTACGGTCCGGCCAGATCTGTAGTGGTGAGCGTAGCTCAGTTGGTAGAGCGCAGGATTGTGATTCCTGTGGTCGCGGGTTCGAATCCCGTCGTTCACCCCACCCAGATCCAGAGCGGTTTGCGGCATTCGTCTGACGCACGAGAGTAGTAGTCCTTCCAGCATTTTCAGGAAGCAACAGTAAGCGCCTCGGTCCGTCATACGTAATGTCTCCTTCATGGTGCTCGGTTTCCGTTATAATGGTGGGCTTGAGAAGTAGTTTGCGAGAGTGGCGGAATTGGTAGACGCGCTGGTTTTAGGTACCAGTGTCTTTGACGTGGGAGTTCGAGTCTCCCCTTTCGCACCAGTTTTCGTGTCCGATATGGGCACATCACCCGATTTTTGATGAGAATGCGTTTGATCACGCCGCCGTGTCAGGCGGCATAACGCGTTACCTCAAGAGTTGCGCGTTACGTTAGGATTTACTAGAGGCAAGCATGCAAGTATCAGTAGAAACCACTCAGGGGCTCGAGCGTCGCATGACGGTAGCCCTGCCTTCGGAGGACATCGATTCCGCTGTTCTGGAGCGGCTACAAAACCTGAGCAAAACCACCAGGATGAATGGTTTTCGCCCTGGCAGAGTGCCTTTCAAGGTCGTCAAGAAACGGTTCGAGCCTCAGGTACGCAGCGAGGTGCTTGGTTCCATGATCAATCGCTCGTTCTTCGATGCTGTGAAGCAGGAGAACTTGCGTCCTGCTGGCCAACCCAGTATCGAGCCCAGTGATAAGGCAGAAGATAGCGAAGAAGGGTTCAGTTTTGTCGCAACCTTCGAGGTATACCCAGAGTTTAATCCGATATACAACGACAACATCAAGGTGACTCGCCCACAGGTCACTATTGAGCAATCGGATATCGACGAAATGGTCGACAATCTGCGCAAACAAAGGACAGAGTACACAGCCGTCGATCGTGAATCACGCAATGATGACCAGGTAGTGATCGATTTTCTGGGGCGTATTGATGGTGAAGAGTTTGACGGTGGCAAAGCCGAAAAAGCTCCCTTGGTGCTGGGTTCCAAACAAATGATTCCGGGATTTGAATCGCAGCTGATGGGCCTTAAGGCTGGTGATAAGAAAACTTTCTCGGTGACATTTCCCGAAAATTATCAAGCCGATTATCTTGCTGGCAAGGAGACCGAGTTCGACATTACGGTGCACGAGGTCAAGGAATCCAGCCTGCCAGAATTGGACGAAGAACTTGTTCGCAGTTTTGGTATCGAAGATGGCACGGTAGATAGTTTGCGCGCAGATATCCAAAAAAATATGGAACGTGAGTTAAAGCAACGTGTAGACGGACAGATCAAGACCCAGGTTATGGATGGGCTTGTTGCTCTCAATCCTATTGATGTGCCTGCCGCTCTTGTAGGTGAAGAGATTACCCGCCAGAAAGACAAAATGCTCGAAAAGATGCCTGCCGGAGCGAAAGCATCCGCATTGCCGGATGAGCTATTTGCCGAGCAAGCCATGCGCCGTGTGCAATTAGGGCTCGTTGTTAGCGAGATAATACAAAAAAGCGAAATCAAGGCAGATGCTGCGGCAGTCAGAGCTCAAGTTGAGCTACTTGCATCCTCCTATCAGGATCCCCAGGAAGTGATTGATTACTATTACGGTAATGCCGAAATCTTGAAAAACGTGGAAGGCCTGGTTCTTGAAGAAGCTGTCACTGCGGCAGTTCTTGAAGCCGCGACGGTCACGGATGAGCCAACATCTTTCAAAGACATCATGAATCCGCCTTCACCAGAGACGGAAGACAGCGAGAACAGCTAACGATGAATTCAGGTCCTAATTGGGGTACTCCCGGGTCTATGCCAATATCCATGACACAAACAGCACCTTCGGCAGCCGGTGGGCTAGTGCCCATGGTCGTCGAGCAATCCTCAAGGGGTGAGCGCTCGTACGACATATATTCACGCTTACTAAAAGAGCGCGTTGTCTTTATGGTCGGGCAAGTAGAAGACTATATGGCCAACCTTATTGTCGCTCAATTACTTTTTCTCGAATCAGACAACCCGGACAAGGATATCTCCTTATACATCAACTCACCGGGTGGTTCCGTAACGGCCGGCATGGCAATTTACGACACCATGCAGTTCATCAAGCCGAACGTCAGCACCTTGTGCATAGGGCAGGCGGCAAGCATGGGCGCCTTTCTTCTTAATGCAGGTCAGCCAGGCAAACGCTTTATTTTGCCTAACTCACGGGTCATGATTCACCAGCCTTCGGCCGGTTTTCAGGGTCAGGCCACGGATATCGACATTCATGCGCGTGAGATCCTGTCGATAAAGGAAAGGATGAATGCATTAATGGCTCATCACAGTGGCCAAACAGTTGAGAAGATAAAGTCCGACACCGAACGCGACAACTTCCTCACAGCGCAAGATGCCGTTGAGTATGGATTGGTAGATAGAATTGTTCAGACACGTGATGAAGAAGTCAGTGTATCTACAGCTGGCAGTCCTGAAAAGGCAACACCAGGCGATGATGAGGAAAAGTCAGATAGCTAGTCTCAATAGTATGCGATTGGCTTAAAGCGAAGACAGGTTTTCACGACTATATTACGCAGGATAGTAATATGGCTGGAATAGCTGGAAGAAATGTTCGATGAAGTGGGATTACATTCAAGGCGTGACGTAATATCGCCTTGAATGTGAACCGAGCAGCATCCCTGATTTGGGCGGCGGTTTATGCTTGAATCTTTGCCGGAAACACGGCAATGTATTGGAAAGCCAGAGGTTAGGTAAAAAATGAGTGACCAGGAAGACAAGAAAGACGATGGCAAGCTGCTGTACTGCTCTTTTTGCGGCAAAAGCCAGCATGAGGTGCGTAAGCTGATTGCTGGGCCGTCTGTTTTCATCTGCGATGAATGCGTCGATTTGTGTAATGACATCATTACCGAAGAAATGCAGGAGCAGGGTAGCGAGGAGGAAAACTCACTACCTAAACCACATGAAATCAACGAGTTGCTCGACCAGTACGTTATCGGCCAGGCAAAAGCCAAACGGATATTGTCTGTTGCTGTTTACAACCATTACAAGCGACTTGAATATAAAGACAAGAAGGGCGATGTCGAGCTAGCAAAGAGCAACATATTACTCATTGGGCCAACGGGCTCTGGAAAAACCTTGTTAGCTGAGACGCTCGCGCGCACGCTGAATGTACCTTTCACGATTGCAGATGCCACCACACTTACTGAAGCAGGTTACGTCGGCGAAGATGTGGAGAACATCATCCAGAAACTGTTGCAAAAGTGCGATTACGACGTCGAAAAAGCTCAGACAGGCATTGTCTATATTGACGAAATAGACAAAATTTCGAGAAAATCTGATAATCCAAGTATCACAAGAGATGTATCTGGCGAGGGCGTGCAGCAGGCACTCTTGAAATTAATTGAAGGCACGGTAGCCTCAGTGCCGCCACAGGGTGGCAGAAAACACCCTCAGCAAGAATTCCTGCAGGTAGATACCTCCAATATTCTGTTCATCTGCGGTGGTGCCTTCGCAGGCCTGGAAAAACTTATCCAGAATCGCAGCGACAAAGGTGGCATAGGCTTTGCAGCCGAGGTCAAATCCAAGGATGACAGCTCCAACATTGGCCAGTTGTTAATGGACTGTGAGGCCCAGGATCTAATCAGCTTTGGCCTGATACCCGAATTCGTGGGTCGTCTGCCTGTTGTGGCTACTCTCGAGGAGTTGGACGAAGAAGCGCTGGTGCGCATACTCGTAGAGCCCAAAAACGCGATCACCAAGCAATACCAGAAGTTGCTGGCGATGGAAGAGGTAGATATCGAATTTCGAAAGGATGCCTTGCAGGCTGTTGCTCAGAATTCTCTGGAGCGTAAAACCGGTGCACGTGGACTACGCACCATCCTGGAGAACGTCCTCCTGGACACCATGTACGAGTTGCCAAGAATCGAGAATGTAAAAAAAGTCATTCTGGATGCGGCAGTGGTGAGAGGTGAGGCCAAACCCTACCTGTTACTCGAAGGTCAGGAAAAAGTGATGGAGGAGGAAAAGTACAAGAAAGCTGCCTCTGACGATTAAGTGATCTCAGGCTACTATTAAAAATGTTCCAGTGTGCTGGATCGTTCAGTGCCTGAGCTATAGTGCGAAGGCAAGCACCAGAAAACCGGCTCAGGCCGGTTTTTTCGTTTCTAACCCATGCAGCACAACAGCAGATGCTATTGCGACAGCTTGAAATTTACAAAGTGAGTAGCACCTTGTCCTGTATGCTCGATTGATACGCTGGAATCGGTCTGTTGTTTGAATGTTTTGTTGTGTAAAACTGAATACTTGTTTGCCTCTGTCAGCTGTTCACAGACGGAGGTAGACAGGCCGCAGTTCATGGTTTCTCGCTTTCGCGGGAATGAGGTTCAAGCGTTTCTGTCTGAAGAAAAGTTTTATTTGGGCAACGCTTGCGTTTTACAGCCAGCTTTATTTATGCATTGTTTAGATGCGGTATTACGTGGATAAAGGTTGAGCGGTGTTGTTGACCGCTTTGCATTTTTTCGCCACTGGTAGTTACACAGTCATCCCCTTACTGGAGAGCTTGTTAAAGTGTCAGATACAGAAGTTACCCAAGATGCATCGAGCGGTGCTACGCGGCTGCCCGTTTTACCGTTGCGCGATGTAGTTGTATATCCCCACATGGTCATACCGCTTTTTGTTGGTCGTGAGAAATCCATAGATGCTCTCGATGCTGCCATGTCAATGGACAAGCGCATCATGCTTGCTGCACAGACCAGCGCCGCTGTGGACGAGCCAGGTGATGGTGATATTCACAAGGTCGGCACAATCGCAACGATTCTGCAGCTACTCAAGCTACCTGACGGCACCATCAAGGTTTTGGTCGAAGGTTTGCAAAGAGCCAACATTGATCATGTTTCAACTTCGGATGAGGGTTATTTTCTTGCCGATTACAGCTTCCCGGATGCCTCGGCAGATGGATCTGAGAAGGCCAGGGATGTCAAGGAGTTGGACGTTCTGGTGCGTTCGGTGACCAATATGTTCGATCAATACGTCAAGATGAACAAGAAGGTGCCGCCCGAAATTCTCAGCTCGCTGACAGGTGTTAGTGATGCAGATCGACTGGCCGATATGATTGCTGCACAGATGTCATTGCGGGTTGATGAAAAACAGAAAATTCTTGAGCTGTTTGATGCGGGTGAGAGATTGGAGCATCTGCTGCAGCTGATGGAGTCAGAACTGGATATGCTGCAGGTTGAAAAGCGCATTCGTGGCCGAGTGAAGCAGCAGATGGAAAAAAGCCAGCGTGAGTACTATCTGAACGAGCAGATGAAGGCTATTCAGAAAGAGTTGGGTGAAATGGATGATGTGCCTAACGAGACAGAAGAGCTTGCGCGTAAAATTGCCAAGAAAGGCTTGTCCAAAGAAGCAAAGAAGAAAGCCACTGCTGAGCTTAACAAGCTGAAGATGATGTCGCCAATGTCAGCAGAGGCGACTGTTGTCCGTAATTATGTCGATACATTGGTTGGTCTGCCCTGGAAGAAGAAATCCAAGCTCAAAAAAAGCTTGCAAGAGGCTGAAGCCACGCTAGAGAACGATCACTATGGCCTGGACAAAGTCAAAGAACGGATACTGGAGTACCTCGCCGTGCAGAAGCGCGTGGGCCATACCAAGGGCCCAATCCTGTGTCTTGTTGGTCCTCCAGGCGTCGGTAAGACATCTCTGGGTAAGTCTATTGCCAAGGCAACCGGGCGCAAGTTCAGTCGTATGGCGCTTGGTGGTGTCAGAGATGAAGCCGAAATACGTGGCCACAGGCGCACGTACATCGGGTCAATGCCAGGAAAGATTGTTCAGAATCTAGCCAAAGTGAAGCGCAGAAATCCACTCATTCTTCTTGACGAAATAGACAAGATGTCTACCGACTTCAGGGGTGATCCTTCGTCAGCCTTGCTGGAAGTTCTGGACCCTGAGCAGAACCATACGTTTACCGATCATTATCTGGAAGTGGAATACGATTTATCCGATGTCATGTTCGTGGCTACCGCCAACACGATGAATATTCCCGAGCCATTACTGGATCGAATGGAGGTAATACGCATACCAGGTTACACGGAAATGGAAAAAGCTAATATCGCCGAAAGATATCTGCTGCCTCGTAAGATGGCAGACAATGGTCTCGACAAAACCGAACTGCTTGTCGGGGATGACGCCATTCTGGAAATAATCCGAAGTTACACCCGTGAAGCCGGGGTGCGTAATCTGGAACGAGAGGTCTCCAAGATCTGTCGTAAGGTGGTCCGTGAAGTCATGGAGCTGGAATCCAGCATACGCGAGCTGAATCAGTCTGAGAAGAGCCAGACTGCAGAAGGTGAGACAGATGAAGTTCAGATAGAAGAGAAAGATACCAGGCCCATCACTGTCAATGCTGAGAATCTGGCCGATTATCTCGGTGTGCCAAGACATCGCTATGGACGCGCAGAAACCGAAAACCAGATTGGTCAGGTGACAGGCCTTGCCTGGACGTCAGTGGGTGGTGAGTTGCTCACTATAGAATCCACGGTAGTCCCGGGAAAAGGCAAGCTAAGCTCCACGGGTCAGTTGGGTGATGTCATGCAGGAATCGATTCAGGCTGCAATGATGGTCGTCAGGAGCAGGGCAGAGGCCTTGGGCATTGCTGCTGACTTTCACGAAAAATTTGATATTCACCTGCATGTTCCTGAAGGCGCTACACCCAAAGACGGTCCTAGTGCCGGTGTAGGTATGTGTACTGCCATGGTCTCCTGTCTGACTAGTGTGCCGGTGAAGGCAAATGTAGCTATGACCGGAGAAATAACGCTTCGTGGAGAGGTTTTGCCCATCGGCGGTCTGAAAGAAAAGCTTTTGGCAGCCCAACGTGGCGGAATTGACACGGTTCTGATTCCTGTCGAAAATGAAAAAGACTTATCCGAAATCTCTGATGAAATTAAATCGGGTCTGGACATCAAGCCCGTGCGCTGGATTGATGAAGTGCTGGACATTGCGCTCGCAAGTGCGCCCGGACCCGATGGCGAAGTGTTGGGCGAGGCGGTAGCAGGCAATGACAAAGCAACCGGCTCTCAGGCTGGAACGGTTCAAACTCACTAGTGAGAATGGGTTGGAAGTTGGTCGTCTATTTACCACTTGTCTAATAGCGTATGAGGCCGTAAATGGCCTCATACAGGGCATTTTAGCGATTTTGGCGAATAGCTTGCCGCCTACCACTTACACTTGCTTGTAGCTGTATGTTGTTGATCAAGTGAGCTCATGTCTTCACAGAATTAATGATTAGCGTAGCGCCTTATCAGCATAATTAGCTCTAAGCAAAATCAACGATCAAGAAGAGTTGTTACGCTCCGAAATCCCTCCGTGATCTGACAAATTTTCGCCGAATCGCATATTTGCTACCGCCTTTTCGAGTTGAAAGCAATAATTAAATTTAGCGTAAAAAATGCTGCAACCCGCATGGTTGGTGGGTTTTTACGTAATTTTCGAGTATCATTCCCCAGTCAGAAGCGATGTAAGGAAAGCATCCGATCGGGATGCTTCAATAACAGATACTCTTGAGAGGAAAGCTTTTCATGAATAAAGGTGAATTTGTTGAAGCAGTAGCTGCGAAGGGCGAGATGTCCAAAGCAGAGGCAGCCGCAGCAGTGGAGGCAGTATTGGATAGCGTCACTGATGCTATGCAAAAGGGCGATCAAGTTACGCTTGTAGGCTTTGGAACATTTCTGGTTCGCAAGCGGGAAGCACGTACTGGACGTAACCCGCGAACCGGCGAACCATTACAGATAAAAGCGTCTAACGTACCGAGCTTTAAGGCTGGCAAAGCATTAAAAGATGCTGTAAACTAGAGGGCTTGGGTGCTTAGCTCAGCTGGTAGAGCATCGCCCTTACAAGGCGAGGGTCGGCGGTTCGATCCCGTCAGCACCCACCATGTTGTAAATAAGTTCTGGAGCGGTAGTTCAGTTGGTTAGAATACCGGCCTGTCACGCCGGGGGTCGCGGGTTCGAGTCCCGTCCGCTCCGCCAACACAAGAAGGTCACTCAATCGAATCTGCCCTGTTTTTGGTTATTTCGATTGGTTTGGCTTTTGTTTTGCTCGGTTCTGTAAGGGTTGCCTTATCGACCAAGCAAGCATCGACAAGTAGTCGTTGAATAGGGTGCTTCGGCACCCTTTTTTCGTTTTATTCCAGGCCGATGTACAAGATCAACCATCACAAATAGTAAAGGTGCTGGTTAGTCGGGTAGGGTTGTCGGGTAGGGTTGTCGGGTAGGTCATTAGGTAGTTTGTCTTACTGGCTATCCTGATAATCAGCCGCAGGTAATTGAATGTCGCACAAGCATCATTAATCAGGAATCATTATGTTATTGGATCTGCGCGAGAAGGTTAGAAATTCAAAGCCTCTCAAGTACGGCTTGATTACGCTTATTAGTATACCTTTTGTGCTCGTTGGTATTGGTTCTTACTTTAGTGGTGGTACCGCAGCGCCAATTGCCGAAGTAAATGGTGAGCCCATTGATCAATATCAGTGGGATAGAGCCTATCAACAACAACGGCAGCAGCTGGCGCAGATGTTTGGCGGTCAGTTGCCAGAGGCGTTTGCTAACGAAGGCCTACTTCGAGATCAGGCTCTACAGCAGCTTATTACACAACAAGTGCTTGAGAGTGAAGTCATAGAGCAGAAATTCGCCGTAGGCGACGAGGCTCTGGGTCGCGCAATCCGTAAATTACCTGATTTTCAGATTGATGGACGATTTGATTCTGATGCCTACCAGCAGGCTCTACGCTCATCGGGCATGTCAACTCCGATGTTCGAACAAGGTTACCGTGATAGTACGGCGCTTGATCAATTTCGTACCGGTATAAGCGATACTTCATTTACATTGCCACAAGAGGCCGATCGCTTAGCCGCACTAGGTCGCCAAACCAGAACCATTGAGGCTGTAAAGTTCGATTTTGCTGCGGCTAAGGATGGTATTGATGTACCCGATGAGGAAGTAACAGCGTTCTTCGATACCAATAAGGACAATTATAAGTTTCCTCAACGAGTCAAAATCCAGTACATCGAGCTAAACAGTGTAGATGTTGCCTCGGAGATCGAAATCTCTGACGATGAGGCACAAACCTACTATGATGAAAATCGTGCTCGGTATATTCAGGCGGAACAGCGCGAAGCTTCTCACATTCTTCTTGAAACTGGCGATGCTAGCGAGGAGGAGCAAGTAACAAAGCTCACTGAAGTCAAAGCCCGTATCGACGGTGGAGAATCTTTCGCTGATCTAGCCAGTGAATTTTCCGAGGATGTCGGGTCAGCTGATGCCGGTGGTAGTCTTGGAATTATCACACCCGGTGCCATGGTGCCTGCATTTGAAGAGACTGTTTTTGCACTGGAAGCAGAGGGGGCTGTATCTGAACCCGTCGTGACTGATTTTGGTGTTCACTTGATTAGACTCGATAGCATAAAGCCTGAAGAGGGCGAACCCTTTGAAGATGTGAAAGATGAAATTATAGAAACCCTGCAGCAAGACGAAGCTGACAGAGAGTTCTTTGATTTGCGTGATCAGCTCGAGGAGCTGAGCTTTGACAACCCGGGCTCTCTCGACCCTGCGGCTGACGCAACTGGTCTTGAAATTCAAACATCTGATTGGCTGGATAGTGATACCGATTCCGGTCCAGTGCTGTCAAGTCCCGGCATCATGAGCGCTGCATTCAGTCCCGATGTACTGGATGATGAAAACAACTCCGAGCTTATTGATATAGAAAGTCGTCATGTTGTCGTACTAAGAGTGCTTGAACATGAAGAGCCGCGCCCGAAGTCACTGGACGATGTTCGTGAAGAGGTCGTGGATTCGATTAAAGCTGAGAAAGCAACTGAAATGCTAGCGACGCTAACCATGGGGGTTACTGAGAAACTTGCTAGTGGCTCTACTGCGACAGAGGCGGCTGAAGGTGATGAGCTTGCCGAAGTTTTTGAGCAAGAGCTTATTGACAGGCAGTCAACGGTATTCGACCAGAATGTGATATCAGGAATATTCTCACTTCCCAAGCCTGGTGATGAAGTAGTCACCGACACGGCAACTCTGGCTAATGGAGACTTGCTTGTTCTGCGTCTGGATGCTGTTGAAGTACCAGAAGTTGTCGTTGCTAGCGAAGATCAGCCAGATACCATGGTGGCAGGTGTAGTCGAGGCGGGTGCCAATCCAAGTCTTGGCAGTACTGAGTTTGAAGCACTGCTAGAGAGTCTGCGTAGTACGGCTGATGTGGAGATGATGCAATCATCACCCGCGGCTAGTAGTGCATATTAAATTGCATTGAGTCTTTTCAATCGTCATTCTTCGACTTTTAATGCTCTGCGAATGACAAGGCAATCGTAAATCACCACCATTGCCAAACGTCTGATAACGCACACCTTGGATGCGTCAGTATCAACGATTCCAGTTTTCACTAACGTGAGGTCAGATGACGATGAGTATGATTCAGGAATTTAAGGAGTTTGCCCTGAAGGGAAGCCTTATAGATATGGCGGTGGGCATAATCATAGGTGCCGCCGTTGGCAAAATGGTTAGCACTCTTGTTGAAAATATCCTGATGCCGATAATTGGCGTTTTTATGGGTGGTGTAAATTTTCAGGATCTCTCGATAAAGGTAGGAGATGCCGCCATTGGCTATGGTGCTTTCATACAAGCCATGATCGATTTTCTGATTATTGCGCTGGTCATTTTCATGATCCTTAAAGCTATTGCCAAGATGAAAGAAAAATCAGAGGCTGAAAAGGAAGTTGAACCGGAGCCTGACGATGTGCTTTTGCTAAAAGAGATTCGCGATCTGCTAAAGCAACGGGCTTAGCTGCAGATTCCTTTTCGTCAGCCCCGTTACTACAGCGCCTGCGTTGCACCCGTCTTGCCTCCGCGTTATATCCGTCTTGCCCCCGCGCTATATCCGTCTTGCCCCGCGATAAATCCGTCTTGCCCCGCGTTATACCCGCTTAATACCCGCACAAGCGAGGGCACTAGTGCTAACAGACGCTATGCGTTTCAGCTCAGGTCGGGCATGGATACAATGTTGAATCCGCCATCAACGTAGATTATCTGACCAGTGATACCGGAAGCCATTGGCGATGAGAGGAAGGCGGCTGTATTGCCAACCTGCTCGATAGTTGTGTTTTCGCGCATCGGAGATATTGCCGATACATGCCCAAGTAACTTCTTGAAGTCGCTAATCCCTGCTGCTGCCAAAGTTTTGATGGGGCCTGCGGATATTGCATTCACTCGAATGCTGTCAGGTCCCAGCGATGTTGCCATGAAGCGTGTGTTTGCCTCCAGCGACGCTTTCGCCAATCCCATAACGTTGTAGTTTGGCATGGCTCTTACTGCACCCAGATAAGACAAGGTGAGTAGGGATGCACCTGCGCGTAGCTGGTCTCTGGCAGCTTTTGCAACTGCCGCAAAGCTGTACGAGCTAATATCATGAGCGACTCTGAACGATTCTCTGGTGATTGAATCAAGAAAATCGCCCTCAAGGGCTTCACGCGGCGCAAAGGCTACAGCATGAACCAGTCCATCGAAACCGTCGTTCCATTGTTCTTTCACGTTTTTCATGAGTTCATCAATCTGCGCGTCGTCGCTGACATCGCAAGGCAATACCATGGTTGAATCACAGGCTGCAGCCATATCGATGACGCGATCCTTGAGTCTGTCGTTTTGATACGTGAATGCAAGGGTGGCGCCTTCTCGATGCATAGCTTCGGCAATGCCCCAGGCGATGGATCTTTTGCTGGCGATGCCAAAAATGATAAACCGTTTACCGTCTAGCATTCCCATGGTGTCAATCCTGTTGTATTGTTGTGTTGTTGTTTTTGGTAAGTTGCCGACAAGATAAAGGTCCTGTCTGACGAGCACTGTGTTTAGTTTTGCACAAAAACCCGCGTTTACCCTAGTGTTGCAAAAAATTTCGAGTCCAGAAGCCTCTAGAGCTGTATATAAGGCGCTGCACGGAATTTTTACTGGATTGAGCCTAGTCACTCTAGGTGAGATCCAGGAAAAATGAGTACAGCGGGGGCCGCCTCCGGTACTTAGATGCTGATATAGAGGCAGCGAAGCGGTTCTGGGCCGGAATTTTATGCAACACTAGGGTTTAGTACCAGGAGCCTGTCCAAGTCATATCATATGATCGTGAATATGACTTTGATGGGCTCCTATTGTCTCGTCGACATCAATTGTTCCAGCACAACTTCATATATCGATGACAGCATGTCTATATCCTTGCACAAAATTCGCTCGTCTATCTGATGAATCGTGCTGTTGAGTGGACCAAATTCGATAACCTGAGCTCCGGTTGGAGCTATGAAGCGACCATCTGAAGTACCTCCACCCGTATCCAGAACCGCTTTGCTGCCAGTATGCGACAAAATCGCGGCTTGCATGGCTTCGGTGAGAGTCCCCGGCTGAGTAATGAAAGGTCGTGCGCTATCATTCCATTCAATCTTGAATTCAAGCTTGTGACGTTCGCATAGTTCAGTAATCGTGTTTTCAATCTGTTCTATAGTCGTCGCCGGACTGTAACGCAGATTGAAATCGACATTCAAGACCCCGGGGATAACGTTGCTTGCCCCGGTTCCTGCATTGATATTGGATATCTGCAGCGTGGTCGGCGGGAAATTTGCATCACCTTCATCCCACACTATATTGATAAGTTCGGCTAGCGCCGGTAGCGTTTGGTGCACCGGATTTCTTGCCATGTGCGGATACGCTACATGGCCTTGTTTTCCCTGAATAGCCAGACGTGCACCGAGTGAGCCTCTACGTCCGTTGCGGATCAAATCGCCAAATTGTCCTGTGCTACTTGGCTCGCCAACCACGCAGTAATCAATAGTCTCTTGTCTTGCCTGCAATTGTTCAATGACTTTCACCGTTCCATCAATGGCAGGCCCTTCTTCATCGCTTGTCAGTAGCAGAGCAATGGACCCTTCATGCAGCGGATGGCTGGCAATGAATCGTTCAATAGCGGTAACCATGGCTGCCACACCGCCTTTCATATCCGCAGCTCCGCGGCCACACAAATAGCCATCGATTATTTCAGCGCTAAATGGTGGCGAGCTCCAACTGTCGACATCGCCGGTAGGTACGACATCGGTGTGACCCGCAAATACCATCAGCGGTGCCTGTGAGCCACGCCTTGCCCAGAGATTGGTGACATCTCCAGCATTCATCCACTCGATTTTGAAGTCGAGCTTTTCCAGGCGTTCAGCGATCATCAACTGGCAACCCTTGTCGGCAGGTGTTACCGAATCACGCTGTACAAGATCGACAAGCAACGAGATGCTGTCGCTGAGTATTGCAGTCATAGTGTGGAGAGTGTCAAAGGATATACGGATTGGATAGTAGTCGGGGTCGGTGTGTGAATCAACCGAAGAGCATGGTCTCTGCTCGACAACGCAGCTGGCTTGATCACAATTGATCGACAAGCAGTGCGCGAATCTCGTTTTGTTTGTCAGCATCCAGAGGCTCTTGATTGCTGTCGGAAACCAGAAACACATCGTCAATACTCTCGCCCAGTGTGGAGATCCGGGCAGCCAGTACATCGACCTTCGCATTGAGAAACACGCGTGCAATTGAAGACAGAATTCCAGGGCGATCTGCGGCAGTAATGCGTACTTCGCTCAAGCCGGATTCATGGTTTGAAAATTCTACAATTGTTGAGACCGTAAAATAACGTAAGCGGCGGGCATAATGTTGTGTTCCCAGAGAAGGTATATCGCGTGGCACGCCCAATTCGTAAGTCAGTGTGTAACGAATTTCGTCAATGCGATCCGGATCCTCTATAGGTAACTGAGTAGTATCCAGCACGTGAAAGGTATCAAGTGCATAGCCTGCATTCGTGGTGTTGATGGTGGCCGAGAATACACTCAGTTGCAGCCGCTCGAGAACAGCGGCTATCAAGGCAAACAGCGCTTCGTTATCAGGAGTGTAGATTAGTATTTCTGTTGAGCCACGAGAGGCTGAATAACGCAGCGATACCAAAGGCCCGGATGAGTTTTCATTGGCCAGCAGTATTTCTGTATGTCGGGCAATTTCGATGGCCTGATACTGTCTGAAATAATCATCCCCCAGGGTCTCCCACAACTTGGCTACCCTTTTGTCATCAACGAGTGTTTCATCCATTAGCGTCATGGTATGCGCCTGGCGACGGGCAATAACATCTTCCTCTTGCATGGGATTATCAAGGCCGCGCTTGAGAATGAGAAAGGTATGCCGGTAAAGCGACTGTAATAGACTTTGTTTGAACGAGTTCCACAGCTCGGGATTGGTGGCGCGAATGTCAGAGATTGTCAGCAGGTATAGATGATTAAGGTGTTCGATACTGCCCACCTTGCGCGCAAACTCCAGTTGCTCTTTGGGGTCGTCAATATCCTTGCGCTGTGCCGTAATTGACATCATCAGATGATGTCTTACCGTCCATTCCATCAACTCGCTGTCATGCTCGGATAGCGCGTGCTCGCGAGCAAACACTTTGGCATCTTCTGCACCCAGTTCGCTGTGATCACCGCTGCGCCCCTTGGCAATGTCGTGAAACAAGGCCGTAAGATAAAGGATATAAGGGCGCGATAGCGTGGCTGCCACCTCGCTACCGTGTGGAAGCTCATCGGCAAAGCGAGGGATAGTCAGTCGGCGACAATTGCGGATAACTTTTAGCGTGTGTTCATCCACGGTGTAGATGTGAAACAGATCGTATTGCATGCGCCCAACGATCTGGTCAAATGCTGGCAGGTATGCCGCGAGCACACCGTAGCGATTCATAAGCCGCACGGTACGCGTAAGTTTGTCGGAAAGACAAAAAATCTTGAGAAAATGCTCTTTGACGACCGGGTCGCTACGAAAGCGCTGATTGATCAAGCCAAGATTGGCGCGAATAAGACGCACGGTATGCGAGCGCACATCACTTGCCTCTTTCGTGGTTCCAAACAAATGAAACAATTCCAGTAGGGCAGGTGGGTAATGCATAAATACATCATCGTGTGTGACTTCCAGATAGCCGTTTCTTATCTGAAAACGCGAATTGATGGGTTCCACGGTTGCTTTGGCAGTAATGCCGCTGATAATGCCACCGATTCCCTGAATCAGAATTTCATTAAGTCGCTGTAAGACGATGACGGTTCTATAGTAGCTCTGCATCAAGGTCTCTATAGAGCGATTGTTGGTATCGTCCAAATGGCCAAACGCGTGAGCAATCTCTTTCTGATAGTCGAACAGTAATCGGTCTTCGCGTCGTCCGGCTACTCGGTGAAGCAAATAGCGGATTTTCCAAAGATGCTCCAATCCTTTGCGCAGACTGTGCAGTTCCTCTGGCACCAGCAGTCCACGTTCGACGAGCGGTTCCAGTGAGGTACTGCCGAATACGCGTTGGCAGATCCACGAGATCGTCTGGAAGTCGCGCAGTCCGCCCTGACTCTCCTTGATGTTGGGCTCGAGTCGATAGGCATTTGTCTGAAAACGGGAATAACGTTGCTGTTGTTCTTGAACTTTTGCGTGGAAAAACTGCGCAGGCGACCACATCTGTTCCGGAGCGATCGCCTGTTTCATTTGCAGGAACAGCGGCTTGTCTCCGCAGATCAGGCGAGCTTCCATAAGATTGGTGATCACGGTGATATCAGCACCGGCTTCGCGCTCGCAATCCACAACGGTGCGCACACTGTGGCCGATGTCGAGGTTAAGATCCCACAGTGCCGTAATCCACTGGCTTAGTATTTCGTTGCAATGCTCATCGGCTGCATCGTCATGATCAGCTGGCAGCAATATAGCGATGTCGATATCGGAATGGGGGTGCAGTTCACTACGGCCGTAACCGCCTACCGCAAGTAGTGACAGGCCAGTAAATGCCGGCATCTTCTTTTGCCATAGTCTTGTCAGAACATCGTCCAGCAGTTCAGTACGTAAAGCCAGTAGAACAGCAGCGGATGCGTTTGCCAGAAACTGCTCGTGAATGAACTCATTACCGGCGATGAGTGCCTCACGGAAAATACCCGGCTGATCACTGCGTGAATCAATGAGCCCGGCGCTCTGTTCACGCAGGGCAGTTTTCAGTGATTGGAATATAGCGTCAGGTGGCGAGTTGTTGGGTGAAGCGTCAGGCTTCACAACGCTTGTATTCACAGCGTCTGGCCATCGCTCAGGGTCAGTAGCTCAAAACCCTTTTCAGTGACCAGTACTGTGTGCTCCCATTGAGCTGACAGCGAGCGGTCTTTAGTGACCACGGTCCAACCGTCTTTTTTTACCAGCGCATGGCGCTTGCCTTGATTGATCATAGGCTCAATAGTGAACGTCATACCTGCTCGCAGCATTTCTCCAGAGCCGGGTGTTCCATAGTGCAGCACCTGTGGATCCTCGTGGAAGTGAGAGCCGATACCATGTCCACAGTATTCCCGAACAACAGAGTAGTGCTGGCCTTCTGCATAAACCTGTATGGCATGACCCACATCGCCCAGGGTGACGCCAGGCTTTACGGTTCTGATGCCGCGCACCATCGCCTCGTAGGCGCTTTCGCACAAGCGTCTGGCATGTGGTGCAACTTCACCAACGTAGTACATGCGGCTGGTATCGCCAAACCATCCGTCCTTGATAACGGTTACGTCGATATTGACGATATCGCCCTTGTTAAGCGAACGTTCGCCGGGAATGCCGTGGCAGATCTGCTGATTGATGGATGTGCAGATTGATTTGGTAAAACCCTTGTACCCTAAAGTTGCCGGTATGCCTTTTTGTATGTCGACAATATGGTTGTGGCAGAGCGTGTTGAGCGTCTCGGTTGTTACCCCAGGCACAACGTGTTTTGTGATCATGTCCAGCACCTCTGCAGCCAAGCGTCCAGCGATACGCATTTTGGCGACCTGCTCGGGCGTTTTCAGAGTGATGGACATAGCGTGATCCAGGACTGTTTTGTGGGGCCGGTAGTTTACATTACTGGCCCACATTGTGATATAAAGTGCGGCTGACCCGAGCGACATTTCTGTTGCCAGGGATTACACACGTAAATCGCACAAACCCGGCCGGGTGCCTTTTCAAAATATCTTGCTTGTTTACACGAGATAATTCTGTTTTGGTCAGTCGCGGTTGATTTACGGAGGCCAAACCCAACCAGAGGATATACCATGGCTGATGTAACCATGCGCCAGATGCTTGAAGCAGGCGTACATTTCGGACACCAAACGCGTTATTGGTCCCCAAAGATGTCTCAGTACATTTATGGTGAACGTAACAACATTCATATTTTCAATCTTGAAAAGAGCCTGCCAGCTCTGCACGACGCCGCTAACTACGCTGGCAAGATTGCCTCCAAAAACGGGCGCGTCCTGTTTGTTGGCACCAAGCGAGCTGCCAGAGACTCTGTGCGCACTGCCGCTGAAAGCTGCAATATGCCGTTCGTCAACCGTCGCTGGTCAGGTGGCATGATGACCAACTTCAAGACAGTCAAGCAATCGGTCAAGCGCCTGCTCGAGCTGGAAGCCATGCGCGCTGACGGAAGCTTTGAGCGACTGAGCAAGAAAGAGGCACTGGGCCTGACACGTGAATACGACAAGCTGGACAGAGGCATGGGCGGTATCAAGCACATGGAGCGTCTTCCTGATGCGCTTTTTGTCATTGACGTCGGCCACGAGCGTATTGCCATCACCGAGGCAAAGAAACTGGGCATTCCTGTCATTGGCGTCGTTGATACCAACAATACCCCCGATGGCATCGATTACGTCATTCCAGGTAACGACGATGCCATTCGGTCCATCCAGCTCTATGTAGATGCGATTGCCACGGCCGTTCAGGATGGCAAGCGTGCCTCAGGAAAGATGGACGAAGATGATGTTGCCGCTATGGATGCTCAACAGGCTGTCGCAGAGGCCGCTCCAGCAGTTGCCAATACGCCAGCGCCTGATGCGGCGTCAGTAGCGGATGTAGCTCCAGTGGCCGCGCCTGCAGAAGCACCTGCAGCTGCTGCAGCTGCAGAACCACCAGCAGCAGCACCACCACCAGCAGCTTCAGCACCAGCAGCTTCAGCACCAGCAGCACCACCAGCACCAGCACCAGCAGATTCGGCACCAGCGCCGGAAGCGGTTGCGAAGCCTGCTGATGACGCAACTCCGGCAAGCTAGCGGGGAGCTCGTCCGAGAAGAAACTGATCTTACCGGTGGCGGCCCCCGACAGCGCGATTTTTTGGCGGGGCTGCCTTCAGCCAGCTCTCCTCGTAACAACAGCGAATAGAAAAACTATCCACCTTAATTGACGAGAAAATCTCACACTGACGCGCGGCCGCCTTCGGCCTCGATCGTTATTATCGGACAGGCTCCTCGACGCGCAGCCCAACACCGACTTTCGCGTAGCCTGGTGCAACGGGCGAGTCGGCACTACCGCACAGGCCGTTATTAACGGCTAGGATGCAAGTTATCGTGACAATTGTGGGCCCCGTTTTATGAACGTGGGCCCGTTTCATTTCCAAATTTTTTAACGGTTTACAGGGGACTAACATGGCCATTTCGGCAAGCATGGTTAAGGAGCTGCGAGAGCGCACCGGCGCTGGCATGATGGAATGCAAGAAGGCGCTTACAGAGGCTGACGGAAATATGGAAGCCGCTATCGAAGCGATGCGGATTTCAGGTTTGGCGAAAGCCGACAAAAAATCGGGTAATCAGGCAGCCGAAGGCGCTGTTGCCATGAAGCTGAGCCCGGATGGCAAGCAATTCGGCATGGTCGAAATCAACAGCCAGACAGATTTTGCGGCCAAAGCAGAAGATTTCATAGCCTTTGCAGACAAAGTAGTCGATGCGGTTCTGATCCAGCAGCCCGACTCTGTTGACAGCCTGACCATCGACGGTGAGCCTGTAGAGGAGACCAGAAAGACATTAGTGGCAAAGATAGGCGAGAATATCCAGGTTCGCCGCTGTGTTTCAGGTTCTAGCGCCAATGGCAAGTTCGGTGAGTATTCACACAGCGGCCGAATCGGTGTTGTCTGCGAACTGTCTGGTGGAGATGATGCACTGGCCAAGGATATCGCCATGCATATCGCCGCTAGCAAGCCTGTGTGCGTGGACGAGACCGGCGTGCCGGCAGAGTTGCTGGAAAAAGAGAAAGCCATTCTCGTGGCAGAAGCTGCAGAGAGCGGCAAACCTGCTGAAATCGTCGAGAAGATGGTTATGGGTCGTATCAAAAAGTATCTTGCAGAGATAACGCTCGTCGGCCAGGCCTTCGTCAAGAACCCTGATCAGACGGTTGCTGAACTGCTTAAGGAGCATGGCGCATCCGTTATCAGTTTTCACAGGCTTGAAGTGGGTGAGGGCATCGAGAAGAAAGAAGAAAATTTCGCCGAAGAAGTCATGGCACAGGTTCGCGGCAGCGAGTAGCCTGTCTGCCAATAACGATCGAGGCCGAAGGCGGCCCCGCGAGAGTGTGAGATATTGGGCAGCCTCCAGCTAACATCCTGACAGCGGGTTATCCCGGTCGACAAACCTATTGACTGGATTAATCCGCAGTTACTAAAAGTTAGTGTACTCACGGCCTGAAACGTTGGCAGCACGGTGCTCCACCTCGGTTATGTCGGGGTGCTAAAGTCGTTTCCAACACTGTAAATCTCTCTCTATTGCAAGCTGAGCCCAGCATACTTTTGCCCATCATCGAATTTTACTGTGCAACTCGCGCAGAACGCCATTAGAATTGTGCAACCGAAAAGCTGGTCCAACCCGGCTTCTTGGTCTCCTTGGGGTTTGCAAGGTCTAAATCGTCGGAGTAGGCGACGGCACTGCTTAAACGTCTGAAACATCTATTCGCTATCAGAACAGGCTTAAGGAAGTATGGAAAATTCACGCCCGGCATTCGAACGCATTTTGCTCAAACTAAGCGGAGAGGCGCTCATGGGTGATATGGACTACGGTATCGATCCGGTCTATATCCGCAGGATAGCCAAGGAGGTAAAGGCGGTAAGCGACGCCGGAGTCGAGGTTGCCCTTGTCATTGGTGGAGGAAACATATTTCGAGGTGCGGGGCTTGCACAAGGGGGTATGGATCGGGTTACCGGCGATCACATGGGCATGCTTGCCACAGTCATCAATTGTCTGTCTATGCAGGATGCGCTGGAGAATCAGGGGGCCTACTGCCGGGTGATGTCGGCCTTGCCAATCAACTCTGTGTGCGAAGATTATATTCGCCGGCGTGCCGTCAGGCATCTGGAAAAAGGGCGAATCGTATTATTCGCTGCCGGTACGGGTAATCCTTTCTTTACCACCGACTCCGCAGCCAGTTTGCGAGCCGTTGAAGTTGGCGCAGATGTGATGATCAAGGGAACCAAGGTAGACGGTATTTTTGACAAGGATCCTCTGAAACACGCAGATGCCAAAAAATACGAGACCATTAGCTTCGATGAAGCTATTAGTAAAAAACTGGGTGTCATGGACCAGACAGCCATTGTCATGTGTAGTGACAACAATCTTCCCGTCAAGGTTTTCGATATGAACAATGACGGAGATCTGATGCGCCTTATCATGGGCGAAAATGTGGGTACCACCGTCAGACGAACCGTCTGAGCTTGCTTAAAACACGATAAGGGAACGCGCTAATGATCGATGACATTCTCAAAGACGCCAAAACTCGCATGGGTAAAACCGTGGAGTCGCTCGAAAGCGAGCTATCACGCATGCGCACCGGTCGTGCTCATCCCAGCTTGCTCGAAAGTGTCAAAGTAGATTACTACGGAGCCGAGTCACCATTAAGTCAGGTGGCAAATATCAACACCGAAGATGCGCGCATGCTCACCGTAACACCCTGGGAACAGTCCATGGTGCCTGCCGTTGAAAAAGCCATCATCAATTCCGATCTTGGTCTCAATCCCAATACAGCAGGTACTGTCATCCGCGTGCCGGTGCCGCCGATGACAGAGGAACGTCGAAAAGATATGGTCAAGATGGTAAGGAGCGAGACCGAAGGGTCACGTGTGGCTATTAGAAATATTCGTCGTGACGCCAACAATGATCTGAAGGAGCTGGAGAAAGAAAAAGAAATATCCAAGGATGATCTTCGGCGCGGTGAGGAGTCCGTACAAAAGTTAACAGACACCGCCATCAAGGACATAGACAATGTGCTTGGCAAGAAGGAGACTGATTTAATGGAGGTCTAGCCTTAATTATTCATGAAGCCACCAGAATCTTCCGGATGGCCGGTCCCCGGAAGGCCGGCCCCCGGATGGCCGGCCCCCGCATCCTCTTTTCCAGTAGCGAATCCCGCTCAGGCTACGCTCCCCGGACTGGGAGTCTCCGACTGGGCGTCCGCGACTGGGCGTCCCCGACGAAATACGAGCTGTATTCCGCCGGGCCGCGATCGGATTTCATGAGTAGTCCAGGCTAGCCTGACCATCCATGAAATATGCATACTCATAAACCCAGCCAGGCTACCCAAGTGTCAGCTACGCGATCAGTTTTTCCTAAACACATTGCCATTATCATGGATGGTAACGGCCGGTGGGCGCGTCAGCGTGGCAAGCCTCGTGCCGGTGGTCATCAGGCAGGTTTCCGGACTACCCGGGATATTGTTGAAACCTGCGGGCGACAACAGATTGAAGCTCTTACCTTGTTTGCCTTTTCCAGTGAAAACTGGAAGCGACCGCAGCAGGAAGTGGGCTTGTTAATGGACCTGTTTCTGCGCGCACTGAAAAGCGAAGTCAGCAAGCTGTGTGAGAACAATGTAAAGATCCGATTCATCGGAGAGCGCAGTGCCTTTCAGGCCAAGCTGCGACAGGAAATGGACAACGCCGAAAACCTTACCAAAGATAACACCGGTTTGAAACTTGCCATTGCTGTTAACTATGGCGGACGCTGGGACATCGTTAATGCAGCAAGACAGTTGGCGTTTCAGGTTCGTGATGGTCAACTTGAACCAGAGAATATTGATATCGATACCTTCTCTCAGCATGTGTCGCTGTCAGAGATATCCGAGCCCGATCTCTTCATCAGAACCGGTGGTGAAAAACGTATCAGTAACTATCTTTTGTGGCATCTGGCCTACACCGAACTGTATTTTACCGATGTATTGTGGCCCGATTTCTCTGAAGTAGAGCTTGCCAATGCATTGGATTTTTATTCTGGTCGGCAGCGCCGCTTCGGCCGCACTGGCGATCAAGTAGCCGGAGGAACAGGCTAATGCTGCGCACTAGAATCATAACGGGCGTCATTCTACTCACCTTGTTTGCGGCGGATCTCTTTTTAGCAAACTCTCGGGTATTTGCATTAGTGCTGGGTGTTGTTGTAGCCGCAGGTGCGTGGGAGTGGAGCAGACTTTGCCAAACCCGCGACGAAAACATGCAAACAGCCTTTGCAGCCTTCGCGGGTGTGTTAGCACTTGTTGTTTTGTACATCCCCTACAACGAAGCCCTGATGCGCTGGATTTTGCTGGCTGGGTTCCTTTACTGGCTAACTGTTCCCATCGCTTTTTATATGAAGCCCAAACTATTGGCGTTTAGCGAGCTCAAGACGGGTTTGCTGGGTTCAAGCATTTTTATTCTGCTCGTTGCAGCTGTCGCTATTCAGTATCTGAGAACGTATGCGCCGCTAGGCTCTGCCTATCTGCTTCTGTATGCGTTTAGTATTGTCTGGGTTATGGATATAGGGGCCTACTTCAGTGGTAAGCGGTTTGGTCGAAACAAGCTTGCCCCACAGATCAGTCCGGGAAAAACCTGGGAGGGTGTATTCGGGGGCTTGCTTGCTACATTCGTTATCATGCTGGTGGTACTTTTCAGTGCAGACTTTGCTGAGGGTAATGCCCTGAAACTTACCTTGGCAACCTTGCTTGCTGCCGTTGTATCGGTGATTGGTGATCTTGCAGAAAGTCGTATAAAGCGTGCCGCCAAAATGAAAGACAGCAGTCAGATGCTGCCAGGGCATGGCGGGGTGCTTGATCGAATCGATGGAGTTCTTTCTGCGCTTCCAGTGTTTGCCTTTGTCTGGGCCTGGATGTGAGCCTTACTGCGATACCGGCTGCGGCGGTGCAGGCGATAACCTTACTTGGTTCAACAGGTTCTATCGGTCTAAGCGCACTCGACGTCATAGAGCGTCACCCGGATCGCTATCGCATTCATGCCTTGTCCGCGCACACCAGCATTGATGCGCTTTTCACGCAATGCAAAACCTTTCAACCTGAAGTCGCTGTTGTGGGGTCTGAGGAAGGTGCGAATCAGCTAAGCGCCCTGTGTCAGTCGGCTGGTTTAAAGACCACGGTGGAATTTGGTCCCGACGCCTTGATAAATGTTGCTTCTGATGCTGCGACCGATATAGTCGTTGCAGCGATTGTGGGGGCTGCCGGACTGATGTCCACATTGGCTGCTGCCAGGTCAGGCAAACGTTTGCTCCTGGCCAATAAAGAGTCGTTGGTGATGAGTGGGGAGCTGCTTATGAGTGCCGCCAGAGACTCAGGAGCCCTGATAATGCCTGTCGATAGTGAGCATAACGCCATTTTTCAGAGCTTGCCTGCGACCGAAAATGGGGTAAAAACTGATGGAATACTAAAAATTCTTCTCACAGCATCGGGCGGACCATTACGACTTTGCACACTTGAGGAGCTGCGTGTTGTAAGCCCGCAACAAGCTTTAAAACACCCAAACTGGTCGATGGGACCGAAAATTTCAATTGATTCAGCAACGCTTATGAACAAGGGTCTGGAGGTCATTGAGGCATGTCAGTTATTTGCTGTCGGCCCGGATGATATTCAGGTCGTGGTGCACCCGGAAAGCATTATTCACTCCATGGTCAGTTACTCGGATGGCTCGGTAATTGCGCAGATGGGGCGGCCTGACATGCGTACACCGATTGCTCATGCCTTGGCCTGGCCTGCAAGAATCAGCTCTGGTGTCGAGCCTCTGGACTTCATGCAGTTAGCCGGTCTGCATTTTGAAGAGCCTGACACTTCACGCTTTCCATTGCTGCGTCTTGCTTTTGATGCGCAGCGTGAAGGAGGCACTGCACCAGCTGTACTCAATGCGGCCAATGAAGTTGCGGTAGACGCTTTTCTGGGTGGTGATGTTGCATTTTTACAACTATCAGAAGTCGTCGAGCGAACACTGGAATGTTCAAAAATATCCCCCGCCGATGATTTGAGCACTATCATTGAGGCAGACGAAAGTGCTCGTGAAATTGCTCGAAAGTTTGTCGGATCTTATGCTGCGTAACAACAGGCTGAACTGGCTCCTCTCACCCAAATCACTACAAGACGATTAAATGTTCAGCAATGTAGTATTCAGTGTCATCGCTTTTCTTGTCGCTCTCGGCATCCTGATCTCGATTCATGAGTTCGGGCATTTCTGGGTTGCCCGTAAGGTCGGTATTAAAGTGCTGCGCTTTTCCATCGGCTTTGGTAAGCCGCTCATCAGTCGCACCGGTAAAGTCGACAATACCGAATTCGTTCTGGCGGCTATTCCACTCGGTGGTTACGTCAAGATGCTGGATGAGCGTGAAGGCAACGTTGCCAGCCACGAACAACACCGTGCGTTTAATCGTCAGCCATTGTGGGCACGCAGCGCGGTAGTCATCGCAGGTCCCCTGGCCAATTTTCTGTTGGCCATCGTTGCCTACTGGATCGTGATGCTCATTGGTATCAGCGGCGTGGCACCTTTGCTGGGTGCACCGCAAGCGGATTCGGCAGCCGAGCGTGCAGGCTTCGTATACGAGGATCTGATCGTATCAGTCAATGGGCAAAAGACACAAACCTGGACAGATGCTCGAATAGCCTTGCTTGAATCATCCTTGAACTCGTCCGAACCCCTACAGATTGAGGTTGAGCAGGAAGGTGGCCAGCGACTGATGCGTGAATTGCCCGTTACTCAGGATCAGATGCTCAAATCCGAAGGCGATGCCGTAGCAAACCTTGGTTTTCGTAACTGGTGGCCTGAGGTGGACCCTGTGGTGGGGAGCGTCGTTGAAGGCGGAGCTGCTGATCAGGCTGGTCTGATGATCGGTGATACGATTGTCAGTGTCGATGGACAAATACTGACTAGCTGGCGTCAGCTAGTGGACATTGTTCAGCCTAGCGCCGGTGTCGAGCTTGCGCTGGAAGTACAACGCGATGGCAGCACAGTCGAACTCAGGCTTGTGCCGGAGACGGTGCAGGTGGGTGATCAAAGCGTGGGTCGTATCGGTATCACCGAAACGCAAAGTGAAGACTTGTCTGCCAGATCACAGGTCGTCGTCAAGTATCCACCCATTGCTGCCTTTGGCGAGGCCTTGCAGCGAACATGGGACATGTCATCGCTTACCCTTCGCATGCTTGTGAAGCTGGTGGTGGGTCAAGCCTCCTTGGATAACATCAGCGGCCCCATCAGTATTGCCCAGTACGCCGGACAGTCGGCAAGCATTGGAGTCGATCATTATATAAACTTTATAGCGCTTATCAGTATCTCGCTGGCTGTGCTTAACCTTCTGCCAATACCCATGCTCGATGGCGGGCATCTTGTCTATTTCGCTGCAGAGGCGATCAGCGGTAGAGCGGTTTCCGAGCGTGTACAGCTTTGGGGGCAACAATTGGGGATAGTCGTGTTGGGTGGCTTGATGTTTCTCGCCTTCTACAACGATATCGGGCGACTGGTGCAATGAGAATCTACACGCAAGCACTGGTTGCGCAATGCCTTGCTCTCATGCTCATGCTGAGTCTCTGCGTTGTGTCTGTAGCCTCCGCCCAATCACTGTCTCGCGGGTCAGGCGATAACAATTTTGTGGTAGCCGACATCATCGTTGAAGGTAACGAGCGTATCGATCTTGGCACCATACTAAATTACCTGCCCATTCGAAACAGAGATGAGTTTGACCCGACTGAAGACAGCGCTCGGGTTATGCGTTCGCTGTATGAGACAGGCCTGTTCGATGATGTTGTACTTAAACGTCGTGGGGGCAGTACGTTGGTAGTTGTGGTCAAAGAGAGACCGGCTATAGGCAGTATAGTTATTGACGGTAATCGAAAAATTGACACCGAAGAGCTGCAGAAATCTCTGAGGCAGGCGGATATCGCCTTGGGGCGGGTGTACAACCGTTCTATTCTTGAAACCGTCGAACGTGAGCTACGCCGCGTCTATTTCAGCTCTGGCAATTACGGTAGCAAGATCGATATCAACGTCGAAGAACTGGAACGCAATCGTGTTGCTCTGGAAATCAATATTGTAGAAGGGGCCGTAGCGCGTATAGAACACATCAATATTGTCGGCAACTCTACCTTCAGTGACGAAACCTTGCAGAGTCTTTTGCAATCGAGTGAGAAAAAAATCAATCCTTTCAGTAGCGCCGACGAGTACTCACAGGTCAAGCTCTCTGCTGATATCGAAACCCTACGCTCCTACTATCAGGATCGTGGTTTTATTCGTTTTGAGGTCGATTCCACGCAAGTATCCATATCTCCGGATAAACGCGACATTTTTATCGTCATCAATATTCGTGAAGGTGAACCCTATCGTTTAAGTGATATCGATCTGGAAGGGGAAGTTGACGTCAGCAAAGAAGAATTGCTTTCTTTGCTCGAAGTGAAGAAGGGTGATACGTTTGCCAGAAAAGACATCGTCAGTAGCAGTAATGCCATCAGTGATCGTCTCGGCGAGGAAGGCTATGCTTTTGCCGAAGTAGATGTTATTCCGGATATAAACGATGAAGCTCGTGAAGTCGGGCTGCGTTTCACGGTCGATCCTGGTAAGCGCGTTTATGTTCGACGAATCATATTCACCGGACAATACAAGACACGAGACGAGGTGCTTAGACGCGAGATGCGTCAGCTTGAAGGTAGCCGTTTCTCACCGGCGCTGGTAAACCGATCGCGCATTCGTTTGCAACGTCTGGCATTCATGCAGAGTATTAGCATTCGAACACCAAGAGTGCCCGGAACTGATGATCAGGTTGATCTGGAGATTACCGTGGTAGAGGGTCAGTCGGGCTCTTTCAGTGCCGGATTAGGGTACGGCAGCGATGGTGGTACCACAGTGAATCTTGCCTTTCAGCAGGACAATCTGTTTGGCACGGGGGAGAGTCTGCAGTTCTCGCTTGATCGTTCTCAGACAACCCGACAGTTGTCCCTGTCTTTTCGTGATCCTTATTTTACGGATGATGGCATTAGTCGAACAGTGGGTGCATTCATTCGTGAAACCGATACCAGTAACCAGAATTCCACATCCCGCTATCTTGCCAGTACCCGTGGTGCGAACGTGAATTTCGGTGTCCCCTTAAGTGAGTTTTCCACGTTCAGGGTGGGTCTGGGCTATGAGCGTACCGAGGTCGGCACAACACCGCAGACCCCTGTCAGTATCGTCGACTTTATCGAGGAAGAGGGTGATACTTTTAACGTGTTTGACGTCAATCTGGGTTTTGTCTACGACACGCGCAACCGCACAGTGTTTGCAACCGATGGTGCGCAAAATAGAATTTCGCTGGAAGTGGCGACACCCAATAGCGATTACACATACTACAAGCTTGGTTATAGCTTCGAAGCCTATCAGGCGCTAACGCCTCGCTACACGTTCTCGGCATCGGCCAGGATTGATAGTGGGTATGGCTATGGCGATTTTGAAAAACTGCCGTTCTTTAATCGATATTTCGCCGGCGGCGTCAGAACGCTACGTGGCTACCGGACCGGTAGTCTGGGTCCACGCGATTCACGCAGAAATGCGTCGGGTGGCGATTTCCGGACACTGGGAACGGTCGAATTGATCTTCCCACCGCCGTTCGTCGAAGAGCCGGGTGCCACGCGATTTAGCCTGTTTACTGATTTTGGCAATGTTTTTGCCGACGACGAGACGTTTGATTCTGAGGAGCTTCGTGGATCCTACGGTGTCGCTTTTGTATGGCTGTCTCCCGTCGGACCATTGACATTTAGCTATGCATTCCCCTATAACGAACGGGAAGCTGACAGGGTGCAAAACTTTCAGTTCACCATCGGGTCCATTTTCTAGCTATGAAACAACCTTTTATAGATTCGCGACCAAAGAAGCCGGGTTATCCCGTCAGGCTGTCGGCTGTGATATTAGCTGTCACGCTCATCAGTAGTGGCGTCAGCAGGCTTGTACTCGCCGACGATTCTACCGAGGCCTCGTCACGGATCGGTTTCGTGGATATCCCGTATCTTATCGACCGAGCACCACAGGCTTTGGAAGCCGAGCAACGTCTGGAAACAGAATTTGCGCCTCGGCAGAGAGAGCTGGAGACCCAGCGAGCCGAGCTTGCTGAGATTACGGCTGCACTGGCTGACTCAACGCGGGAGCTGCCAAAGGCGGAATATGCCCAACTTGACAGAGAGTCGCGTTCGCTGGAGCGTCGAATCAAACGCAGCCAACAGGACTTTCGTGAAGAGCTGAACATCCAGAAAAACAACGAATTCAAGAATGTAAGAATTCTTGTTCTTGAAGCTATCGCTCGATTTGGTGAGCAGCAAGACTATGATCTTATCGTCAGCGATGGGGTACTCTATGCAAACAAACGCATCGATGTGACAGAACGAATTCTGGACTCTTTGATAAGTGAGTTCACCAAGTTGCAATCCGCGAACTGACTCTGACAGCTATTGTTACTGAACGATTGTCTTCCAGGCGGCTATGCGTTTCCATGAATCTCTCCCGGAATGCAGGCAGTAACTCTTTCAAATGGCCGACAATGAAAAATGGCCGACAATGAAATTAGCGCAACTCGGTGAGGCCCTGGGCTTGGCTGTCGCCGGTGATCCTGCATGCCGCATTGTGCGTCTTGCGCCGATCGAGTCGGCAGGCGAGGAAGATCTTGCATTTGTTGTTGGTCAACGCTATGGCTCTGCTTTGAAGAACACTCAGGCGGGCGCTGTCATTGTGCCCCAGAGTATGTTGGCCGATGTGCCTGGCAATGCCCTGGTCAGTGAAAACCCTTACGCAAGTTATGCGGCAGCTTCCTGGTTGCTGTACCCGAGCAAATCCCCAATCCCTGGCGTTCACTCGACAGCGGCTGTGCATGCTGACGCTACAGTGTCAGCCAAAGCTACGATTGGCGCCTATGTGGTCATTGGGCCGGGTACGACTATCGCTGATGACGTCGTTATCGAGGCGCACTCATTTGTGGGTTCAAAAGTACACATTGGTGCTGGTACTCGATTGTTTCCCCGTGTGACCATCTACAATAATGTGCGTATCGGGAAGGCGTGTCGCGTGCAATCAGGAGTGGTTCTTGGCTCTGAAGGGTTTGGTTATGCGTGGGCTGGCGAAGGCTGGAAACAGATTCAGCAGGTGGGTGGAGTGCATATCGGTGACAATGTCCATATCGGCGCGAACACAACCATCGATTGTGGCGCTATTGAACCCACCCGTATCGATGATGGGGTAGTTCTCGATAATCAGATTCAGATAGCTCACAATGTTCGCATCGGACGAAATACGGCCATAGCGGGCTGCGTGGGTATTGCCGGAAGCACGCATATAGGCACTCATTGCCAGATAGGTGGAGCTTGCAATATCGTTGGTCATCTGAGCATTGCTGACAACGTCATTATAAATGCGGCATCACTGGTAACGCGATCAATTCTGCAGGCAGGGCGATATGGTTCGGGTATGCCGTTGCAAGAGGAACACGCCTGGAGGCGCAGTTTTGTTAACCTAGGAAAGTTGCAGGAGCTATTCAAGCGTATACGGCGACTGGAACGTCGTGATGCGGGAATCGGGAAAGACACTGGCAATGATAAAACCAATGCATCCTGACCGACTCTGCAACTGTCAGGCGTGGTTCAAGTCAGGTTGCCAAATAACTAATAATCAATAAGGGCAGGGGAAGGTAAGCGTAAAATGGACGACATACGAGAAATACTAAAGTACTTGCCGCATCGCTATCCCTTTTTGATGGTTGACAGGGTGACGGCTTTCGAGAAAAACCAGTCGCTCACAGCCATCAAGAATGTCACCTTTAACGAGCCGATTTTTACCGGGCATTTTCCACAATCACCTATTTTCCCTGGCGTTTTGATTCTCGAAGCCATGGCACAGGCAGCCGCCCTGCTGGCATTCAAAAGCATGGACGGTTATCCAAATGAGAAAACCTTGTACTTGTTGGTGGGTATCGACAAGGCGCGATTCAAACGCCAGGTTATACCAGGTGATCAACTTGTTTTCGATGTCTCGGTGCTAAAGGAGAAGCGCGGTATCTGGCGGTTTGAGGCAACAGCTAAAGTCGACGGTGTTCTTGCCTGCAGCTCTGAGGTACTCATTGCCCGAAACGAGATAAGCGAGTGATACATCCAACTGCGATAGTCGACCCCTCGGCGCGCATAGCCGAGGATTGCCAGATAGGCGCCTACAGTATCATTGGTGCTGAGGTGTCTATTGGAGTTGGTACTACGGTTGGGCCACATGCTGTCATCAAAGGGCCGACTCGCATTGGTGCGAACAACAAGATCTTTCAGTTTGCCTCTGTTGGTGATGATCCTCAGGATCTTAAATATGCTGGAGAAGTCACTGAACTGGAAATTGGTGATGGCAATACCATACGCGAATTTACCACGATAAATCGCGGTACCGAAGGCGGTGGCGGCATCACAAGAATAGGCAACGACAATCTGTTTATGGCCTATATTCATGTGGCGCACGATTGCCAGTTGGGAAACAATATCGTAATGGCAAATAGTGCCTCACTGGCAGGACATGTCACCATTGGTAATCATGCAATTCTTGCAGGTTTTGCTTGTGTGCATCAGTTCTGTGAAGTGGGTGAGCACGCCTTTATTGGTCTCAATTCGGTGGCCAACCGGGACGTATCGCCCTTTACCATGGCAGTCGGAAACTACGCAGAAGCTAAAGGTATCAACAAGAATGGCTTGCGTCGCCGTGATTTTAGTGACGATACTATCAAGGCACTACACCATGCCTACAAGATACTTATCCGAACTCACGGAGAGCGAGATGTAGCCATTGCAGCACTGGCGGATGATGCTGGCACTTTCCCCGAAGTTGCACGTCTGGTGCAATTCGTTCGCGATAGTGAGCGTGGTGTGGTGCGTTAGTTGACGGACTTCTAGTCCGTCGGCGACGCACATCAGGATTCAGTGCGTCACAGTCACCGTCCTGCAATACCGAAGGCGGCAACGCGAGTTTTCGCAGGCCTATACTTGCCAACCATGGGGGTATACATCAAGCAAACTTTAGCTGAGTGCCACATCTGTGAGCTGTCTAATCAGCTCAGCCACTCGCACCGAAGCACCGCCATCCCCCATCTTGTCTTTGACTGCCGCCAGATCGCCTAGCATCAGTTCTCTGCGAACATCGTCCTCAAGTAGTGATATAAGGTCGTCGGCCATGACAGAAGGGATTGCCTGATGTTGCAGATACTCAGGCACTACGCGCTTTTGGGCCACGATGTTTACCAGCGAAATATCCGGTATACGGATCATGCGTTTCATGATGGCGTAGTTAATCCTGTTGACAATATACATGACTATCATTGGGGTACCGATTAGTGCGGTTTCCAAAGTGGCGGTCCCTGATGCAACAAAGGCAACATCGGCAGCGCGCATGACATCGCGAGAGTCTGACTCGCTCAGGCGTAGTGATGCAGGTACATCAGATCCGAGAGTTTGCCTGATGAAGCTCATATCCAGTGTTGGTGCTACTGGCAAGATAAATTGCAAATCGGGCAGCTTTTCATTGATGAGTTTAATGGTGCTGATCATGACTGGCAGGTGTCGTTGTATTTCGCTTTTTCGACTTCCAGGCAATAAGGCTATAAGCTTTCGATCAGGATCAAGTCCCAGGTGAGCACTGGCCTGCGCACGTGAGTACTGACTAACGGCATCATGAACAACCGGATTACCGACATAGGTAACCGGGATGTTGGCTTTTTCGTAAATGTCCACTTCAAAGGGAAAGAGCACAGCCATGTGCGATACCAGTGAACCGATACGTGGAACCCGTCCGGCGCGCCATGCCCAGACTTGTGGGCTGACATAAAACAGTACAGGTATACCCTGCGACTTAGCGGTTTCAGCCAGTTTCAGGTTGAAATCCGGGTAATCCACCAATAGTAGTAAATCAGGGTTGCGCTGTTCCAGTGTCTGTCGCAGTAGCTTCAGGCGTTTTAGAAATTTGGGATAGTTGTACAGAACATCGACAATGCCAATGACCGCCAGATCTCGGCAATCAACAATCAGCTCAGTACCAGAGCCTTGTAATGCTCCCGCGCCCATACCGAAGCTTGTCACCTCAATGCCAGTTTCGGCAAGTGCCTGTAAAGCATGTGATGCATGGGAATCGCTGGAAGCCTCACCAGCCGATACCATGACGTTTAAACGAGTCTTTGCAGCCATGCTGCTATTCTATCTGATGCTGCTGATCTCAAGGTATGAGTTCAAGTATGAGCTCAGGGGCTGAACTCAGGGGCTGAACTCAGGGGCTGAACTCAGG
>Ga0209828_1000045_pt1 | contig 91411 bp, 81 predicted proteins | sample MaitaG_FD_187429 | JGI IMG/M metagenome (GOLD analysis project Ga0209828, IMG submission 187429) | Marine algal microbial communities from Maine, USA - Maine_Asex2 metaG (SPAdes) (version 2) | ecosystem: Host-associated > Algae > Red algae > Unclassified | place: Maine, USA | collected 2015-01-05
ATATGTTTCACGGTATAACCGAGGGATATGCGATTGTTAAAGCAGATAACGGTGAGATTCAAAGAACAGAGCGGGTGTTGACACGAATTCGTAAAGACAATATATCTACCCCGATTATCAGTTTTCCGCTCCACCAGGTAGACTAAATGAGGTAGTTTTATTGCATTGAGGAAAATGATCATATCCATCAACTACAGGCAGATAGCCTTAAAGTAGGCAACGGCTATCTTGTAACTGAATATCGTTCCGCTATTTATTGTCAATCTGATTAGCTTTCTGCAAGTAAAGCACTGCAGAATTAAAGCATCCTTCTGCTCTGAGCCAAGATCTGATGGGTTGATGGATGGGCGCCTTCATTGTAAGTAGCCTGACGCTGAGCAAGTCGCTCAAAGATCGAAAAATTTTACCTGAGTGGCAATCAAATTCAACGATAGACGGTAGAAAAGAGCCGTTAAGGTCGTAAACTAAAAAGTATAAAAATTGCACCATTACTCGCATTCGCAGTAAAGCTGTATATTGTCTCAAATCTGATCTCGCACACCCTGCCCCTTATGCGTCATATCCGAAATACGATTCTAATCATTCTCTGCGTGGTGATGCTGCCAATAGTCATCGTGCGTTTTCTGCCCGAACATTGGGTGGCGACACAGGTGTCACGCCTACTCACCGATATGACAGGGTATAACGTGGATATTGATGCGATAGGCATCAATACCCTTTCTTTCCACCCTACTGTCAAAGCAAGTCAGATCGTTGTCAATGGATCGCAGTTGGAAGGGTTTTTGTCGCTCGCCCATGTTTTGATTACTCTGGATATTCCAGCAAGTCTCAAAGGAGCCTTGACGGTAGATAGAATTGAGCTGGCTGAGGGTGAAGTTAAATTTCTGCGCGAAGCTAACGGCAACAATACCTGGACAGGCGCTGAACTTCCTTCAAAAGATGTTCCCAGTGACAAATTCGAAAAGATCGAACTGCCGACGCTACGATCCCTCACCGTTTCAGATGTGGGCATTCTCGTGGTGGATGAGGTAAGCGGTCATGATGTTGATCTTGACCTGGCAGCAGATGGCTCAGTAGGGGTTACTGACGAGCAATGGACGGCGAAAGCCACAGGCAATGCCAATGGAACTCCTGTTGAGGGAATATTATCACTTGCCGGTATTCAGGAAATTGTTGCAGGTAGTGACAGCCTGAAATTCAACGGATCTCTCGCCGCTGGCGTCAATAACATTAAACTGGATGGCGGTATCGATGATGCAAATACGCTTGATGGCCTGAATGCCAATATCAGCCTCACACTGGATGACTGGCAGACCCTATCCAGCGTTTCAAAAATAGATCTACCAGCGCTGCCAGCCACACAACTTGCAACACGACTTACTCGCGAAGCGCCACAATTCCTGCTATCCAATATCGATATGGTGGTCGGCAATTCATCCGTCAATGGTGATGTGCGTGTAGACTTATCAACAACTCCGATAAGCGTGTATAGCAATATTCTGGCAGCACCTCTGGATATAGATCAGCTTATGCAGTCCCTATACAGTAGTGAAGCTGCCAATCCAGTTAAAAACGAACCGATAGAGAAGCAATCCGCTGACGAGGCCGGCAATGAATCGACAAATGAAGAGGACACACTGTTACCAGAAGAACAATTTGCGCTTCAGGAGGTGTTCAATATCGCCCAAGGCGCATTTGATATTCGAGCGGACGAGATAAGCATTGAGAATCTGCCGTTTGATGCATTCGATATATCCATAGCCATGGATCCAGATAAGCTTGATGTTGAGTTTAAGCAGGTTGAGTTGGCAGACGGGGCAGTCAAAGGCTCAATGATTGTTGTTCAAGCGGGAAAACCAACGTCGTCCAATGTCGAGCTGCAGGCAGAATTGGAGTTATCAGCATTGAATGTAGCTCGAATTCTTCGTGAAGCCGATCTACCTAATGATGCGGGTGGGAAGCTGGGTGGAAAACTTAAGTACTGGAGTAAGGGCTCATCAGTTGCAGAGCTTGCAGCCGAACTGGACGGAGGCATGTTCCTGCTGATGGCTGGAGGATTCATCGATTTGAACATGGTTGAAATTGCCGGTCTTGACCTCTTCCAAGCCATGGGTGATCTCATCACGCCTTCAGATGAGCAAACAGCCGTTCGGTGCGCGTACCTGGACTTGCACACAAAAAAAGGGCTGAGCACCATAAACAACCTGATTATCGACACCGTAGACACGGTTTTTCTTGCCGAGGGACGTGTGGACCTGAGCAATGAGACTCTGGACATAGTGTTGGAGCCTCACCCCAAAGATGTCAGCCTCTTGGCTAGTCGTACGTCTGTGTCTATCGGCGGAACCATGGCAAATCCGGACTTCGGTGTCGGTGCAGCTTTACCCGTAAGAGCTGTTGCCATTGCGTTATTGTCTCAGCTGGCAACACCTGCGTTGGCCCTCCTGCCACTTATTGAAATTGGCGGTGGCCAACCAGCACCCTATTGCAATGCACTTGGTGGAGCACTTTCTGATGGTCTGTAAAAAACGTAGAGTACTCGTCTGCGGACTGGTTTCAGGGCTGCTATTGTCTGGCTGTGGCAATTTGACTCAACGCATTGAGCAAACTGAGCCAACCGCAGCTTTCGTTGAGGCACAAATAAAACGCGCATTGATAGATGCTTTGGGTGTCGATGCTGCAGCGATACAAGTTAAAGTAGAGGAAGAACAGATAACTTTGGACGGCTTTGTCGACAGCAAAGACAAAATTGCTACAGCGACTCGCGCCGCATCATCGGTTGCTCAAGGCTATCAACTCGAAAACAGGTTGCTGGTTCGTGAAAGTAACACGCAGTCATCCTATCCAATTCCCAATATCCTATACGTCAACACTTAACCCATCAATTAGTTGCCCGATACGATTCCAGACAACTGTCAACACACAAACGGGTACAGTTATTGACACACCCTCTTGACCAAATGACAGTATGTTTTCGTCAGTGCACAAAGGATCAATGTTAGATCTGTTCTCTAAATCGACCGAGCACCATTCACCCGCCAGCACCATTCCGGCGCTATCAATAGTCTCTTTATGATGCAAATTGCATAGACATTAAAGTAACCCTCACTGCTTAATCCCTTCTTGCATTGAACTTTTATTAGTCAGCCATTGAAGTAATCAGTCTGCGAAATTGACTAGTCATAGAATATGCAGCCAGTTGCAATAGTCTTACCGCTTACCGATAGCCATGTATCAACTTGTTGGTGTCTGACAGTCAATCGCCTGCATCATTGGTGTAGTCACAAAAATGGTACTCATTCGTATCATCTGTATTCACAGCACCGAAAATACCTGAAACAGCCACAAACGTATCAGCTCCTGCCTGCTGCATTATAGGCATCAGTTTCGAGTGCCGCAGTAATTACCAGGCCGACGGTATTCGACGAGAAGATTAATCGCGAGCAATAGATTTATCTTGAGGTGTATTATGTGTAATAATACAGTGGCTACACAAAGCTGAGAGCGGCCCGCTTGTATTCACTTCAACCCTCGTCAGGTATTCCCATCTACCAACAGATCATCAACAAGGTAGGTCGCCAGATTGCCACCGGCGCTCTGGCCGCGGGGACCAGTTTGCCCTCGGTGCGAAGTATCGCCAGTGATCTGGGTGTTAATCCCATGACCGTTTCCAAAGCCTATTCAATTCTGGAGCGGGATGGGGTGGTAGTGCGGCAACCAGGTGTTGGCATGTTAGTGAGTCAAAACACACAGAGCCCAACAGATCTACTAAAACCCATAGCTGCTGAACTTGCAGAGAGTGCACGCGAACTGGGGATGGAGCAAGAACAACTTTTGACGCTTGTAGCTAGTCAATGGAAAGGAGACAAAGAATGAACTATCCACTTAGCCTTGCGAATGTGCATGCTGGATACAACAACAGACACAACATTGCCGAGGTGATGAAGGGGGCATCCTTGCATCTGATGTGGGGAGCATTAACGGCTTGTTGGGGCGCAACGGAAGTGGCAAAACCACATTGATTCGAGCTGCCCATCAGAATACGCTGGGAATGGCACTGACCCTCCCGCCATCCCGGAACTACCGCTCCCACTACAGCCGACAAGGAAAAGAGCTACCACAATCATATTATTTGGAAATTTCATGCAATACTCAGAAGGCGAAAAAAAAGGCTGCTGCACTTTCCACGCCGGACATCGTCAGGGCTGAATGTGGTATTGATAGGGCCAGACGAATTTTTTAAGCAGCCAATGACAATAGAGCTTGAACAAAGCATTCAAATGTCAGTCGGTAATGCGTCTGACTTCGTCTGATAACAATGAAAACCACAGGAGAATCCACAGTGAAAAAAACATTGACGTCGCTTGCATGTGCAAGTGCTCTTGCGTTGCTGGCCAGTACTGCCAACGCAGCCGAGAAAATCAATATTGGCGCGCCATCGTGGACCGGAGCGCAAGCCATTGCGCATCTGGTACAGGAAATAGTCGTATCCCGTATCGGCGGGGAAGCTAATCTGGTACCAGGCAACAACGCCGCTATCTTTCAGGCAATGGACGATGGCAAGGGTGATATCGATATGCACCCGGATGTCTGGCTTCCCAATCAGAAAAGCTTCACAGACAAATATGTCGACGGCACCGGCAATGTTTCCTTGTCAGAGAATGCCTACGAAGGCAAACAGAGCTTCTGTGTATCAGAACAGTTTTCAGAAGCCCACGACGTAACTTCTATTTTTGATCTGGCACGTCCGGAGATCGCCAAACTCATGGACGCTGATGGCAACGGTCTTGGCGAGATATGGATTGGCGCACCGGGTTGGGCGTCCGCCAATGTCAATGAAGTGAAAGTTCGAGACTACGGCCTGATGCCGTTTATGGAACCCATTCGCGCCGACCAGGCAGTTATGACAGCGACAGTAGGTGATTCCATTGAAAAAAATATTGGCTATGCGTTTTATTGTTATTCGCCTCATGCCATCTGGTTCCAACACGATATTGTGCGATTGTCAGAGCCTGAATTCGATCCCGAAAAATACACGGCTCTACAACCTGATGAAGATCCTAACTGGTTCGAAAACTCCAAGGTCATGACCGAAGATGCACTAAAGCAAGTGCAAATCGCCTACTCCAATACCCTGGCTGATCGATCCCCTGCCATTGCAGACCTTGTACAAAACATTCAACTGACAGGTGATGATGTGTCGCAATTTGCGTTCGAAATTGAAGGTGGTAAAGATGCGGCCGACGTGGCAAAAGCCTGGGTGGAGGCCAACACGGACAGAGTTGATGGCTGGTTAGGCTTGTAGCACCAGAAGACTGTCTACGCACCAGCGAACTGTGCTTGATGCATCAGCACAGTTTGCCGATTTGCACCCGTAAGTTAGTACTTCTGACGGGTGTTGCAGACTAACTCCGCACACGCAACGATATTTTAAAACCGACGTGTTTTTTTTGGGTCACACCTATTAACGACGAGAGAATACAGTCTTGGTATCAGTAAGCTCACCCGGAACGCAGCCTCCTGGAGGCAGCGCCATTGAAATTGCAGGGATCTGGAAAATTTTTGGCAAACGAGCCAACGAGGCACTGGCCGCTGCTCAATCAGAACCGCTGGGTAAGGATGAGATTCTCGAACGTTTTAACTGTGTGGTGGGAGTGGCAGATGCCACCATGAGCATCCAGCCGGGCGAAATTTTTTGCGTCATGGGTCTTTCCGGTAGCGGCAAGTCCACCCTGGTCCGGCATATTAACCGACTGCTGGAACCCTCGGCCGGTAGTATCCATGTCAATGGCGAAGATATCATGGCGATGGGCGATAGCGGCTTGCGCAAATACCGTAACGAACACATTTCCATGGTATTTCAGAACTTTGCCCTGATGCCGCATCGATCAGTAATAGACAATATTGCTATGCCACTGGAGATTCGTGGTGTGAACAAGAACCAGCGTATGGAAACAGCTCAACGCACAATGGAGCTGGTAGAACTCACCCAATGGGGAAACAAATTTGCCCATGAACTATCAGGCGGCATGCAGCAACGTGTAGGCCTTGCAAGAGCACTCGCGGCCGACCCTGAAATTTTATTGATGGACGAACCGTTCAGCGCCCTGGACCCTCTGATTCGACGTCAGTTACAAACCGAATTCATGCGTCTTGCTGCAGGATTCAATAAGACGACGGTTTTTATCACACACGATCTGGATGAGGCGGTACGCATCGGTGATCGCATATCGATTATGCGTGATGGCCGTGTCATCCAGACAGGCACACCTGCCGATATCGTCATGCACCCCGCTGATGATTATGTCGCAGAGTTCGTGGCTGGAATATCAAGACTCAAAATAGTCAAGGCCTCTGCAGTCATGCAGCCTATAGAGCATTACGAACAACAGCACGGTGCACTGAATGGAGAGGCAGCTTGCTTTGATGAAAGCACAAGTCTGGGAAAGTTAATTGACGCCTCGCTAGCCACCAACCACCCATTGGCTATCGTCAATGCCCATGGTAGCCGTATTGGCGCAATAACTCGAACAGATTTACTAAGGATCGTAGCTGACGGCAATGAGGCTGACTGAATCATGAATATACCCTCAAGCAGCCTTGATGCGTCAGAAGACAGCGATCATCGTAATGCTCTGATTGCCGAATTTGTTCAAAGCGGCGTCGCATACTATCAACGGCAATTCGCAAAAATAGGAGGCAAATCCGGATTTTGCCTTACCTTTAATCTGGCGGCAGCGCTTCTGGGTCCAATCTGGTTTGGCATGCGTGGTCTATGGAATTGGGGTTTGCCATTTGTCATTCTAGAGACCATGGCGATGGTGCAACTGGGACGAGGTCTGTTCGGGGATCTTGGCTCCGAGGCTCGAGCCAGGATCGTAGACATAGAAGGTACCTTGAAATTTCGACAGGAGCAGCTGCAGTCGGCGATCGAAAAACAATCCGACAAGGTGGAAGTATTTGAGCGCGCTATAGCGTCACTGGAAACAGCTATCGCAGACATCGCTCAGGAAGCTGCGATGGCTGAAGCCTCAGCAACCAACGTGGCCCTTGTGGGTCTGGGCCTGTTACTGATCGTCAAACTTTTCGAAGGTTTGGTAGCCAACAGCGCACTGGAAAAACGTTTTTCACATTGGCTATCTGACAGATCAACCAGTGCAGGTATGAGCACACCCCGCACGTTCGTAGCGGCAGGCTTTGTACTGGTGGTGTTCGCAGTAAGCACAGTACATTTCGCATTTCCGGGCGCTGTGCAGTGGTTGAGTACCTTTCCTACAGACCCGCAGATTCGTCTAGGCGCTATAACGGGTATTGAGGCGTCTTTCGATTTTATCAAACGTAATGGACGCTTTTTATTCGAATCAGTGTCTTTGGGTATTCGTGTTGTACTGGATTATCTTGAACTCGTTTTCGTGTCTTCGCCCTGGCCGGTTGTGGCGAGTTTTATCATTATGCTGACGTGGCTATCTGCAGGGGTTGGTGCATGTGTGGCGGCAGGATTATTTCTGTCCTACATGGGGCTATTCGGGTTTTGGGAAAAGGCCATGACAACGCTTGCGCTGTTGGGAACGGCGGCCATGCTCTCGATTTGCATTGGCATACCGCTGGGTCTGTTCTGTGCTCGACGACCCAGGCTCTATGCATTCATACGCCCGGTTATGGATTTCATGCAAACAATGCCCTCATTCGTTTTCATGATTCCGGTCATCGCGTTTTTTAGCGTTGGTAAACCCGCAGCGGTTATTACCACCATGATCTTCGGTGGCACACCTGTTGTACGTTTGACAGTTCTGGGAATGCGCGGTGTACCCGAATCCATACGCGAGGCGGCGATCGCCTTTGGCGCTTCACGCTGGTACCTCCTGACCAAAGTCGATTTACCCCTGGCTGCGCCATCAATACTGGCTGGTGTTAACCAGACCATCATGTTGAGCCTGGCGATGGTGGTAGTGGCATCCTTGATTGGTGCAAAAGGACTGGGGGAAGATGTACTCGAAGCCTTACAATACTCTTCAGTAGGTCAGGGAATTCTGGCAGGATTTGCGATATTGTTTTGCGCCATGATTTTAAACCGAGTGATACAGGGAAAAATCGACTAGCCAAATGTAAATGGATTGCTTGTGGATTATCTACGCGCTAATAGCGGTGGGCAGGCGAGAGATACTGTGCGACACAACGACAACTACCGCTACCTGGTTGACATTGCCTGCAGTGCTGCGGGCCTTCGAGCTCGGTTTAGTCGTAGAATACCAGTGTGCAACATAAGCTGACCGAAGAGATATCCGATGACGAACCAGCACCGATTCAAAACCGCTCTCGCAGGACTTATCCTGCTGTCCTTCACGAGTCTGGTCAATGCGCGTGACTATCTCGTTGAAGTTGTCATATTCGAGACAATCGCGGGGCAGCAACTCACTGCAGGTGGGCTTTTCTACCCGCGTATTGAAAAAAGTCTGCGACTGGGCACAGAGGATGCCGTAGCCAAGGGTTTTCTGCCATTGGAGCAGAACCTTAAGTTGACTGAGAATGCTGCCTCTATTGCGGCCTCCAGCCAATACCGGCTACTGCGACACCTGGCCTGGCGCCAACCGGGCCTGGACGACAGCGAGGCACGAGCCGTTCGCATAGCGCTAGGTGACACTATACCGATGTTCATTCCAGAGGAACTCGGTGCTTACCCTGAGTTTTTCCCAGGATCTGCAAGCGCCACGCCTGAGCGTGCGCAGTCGATCAATACCAATGTCATCAAAGGGTCAATTAAAGTACGTCTGGGCCGTTTTCTACATATGGATGCTCGACTGACGTTCACCGATGAGCAAACCGGACAAAGCTTCAGATTGGCGCAGAGCCGAAAAATGCGTAGTGGCGAGCTGCATTATATCGATAACCCCCGATTTGGTCTGTTAACGAAAATTACTCCACTGGACGACGATTCCGACACGGCAGCTGAGGAGGAGTCCACAGATAACGCTCAAGAGGCACCTGAATAGGGGCAGATGGCTAAATTACTGCCGATTTATTCAGTCAGGGTTCAGTACGTGCCGGGTAATCTGGCGCCTGTTGTGGCTACATCGCCACCGAAACATCCGTACAGGAGAAAATCATGACAGTCTTGATCCGCAAACAAGTTCTAGCGCCGATTCTGGCAATCATGGTCGGCGTTACCACCGTCCTGGTAACCGGCAGCGTACAGGCGAACGATAGACGCCTTGCCGATGATCGTTACACAGAATTCGCAGACGTTATCGACGTCAGGCCTGTTTATCAGAATATCCGAGTACGCGAACCTCGTCAGGAATGCTGGACAGAAACAAGGCAGCGCATCATCGGCTATGAGTCACCGCGCTATGAACGACACCAGGCGCATCGGACCGAGCCGCGGCACTCTTCAGGTGGTGCGGTCGTAGGCGGCCTGATTGGCGGCGTCATCGGTAATCAGCTGGGTCGTGGTCATAGCAGTAGTTCACGCGCTGGCGCTACCATCGCAGGTGCCATTATCGGCGGAGCGGTTGGAAATGAGGCGCGTGGTCATGTCAGTCGTCATCGCAGGCCGCAGCAGTCCCATCCTCGCCAGGGCGCTCCAATATATGAGACAGAGGAATTCGAGCGATGCAAGGAAGTTTCTGAATCACGATTGGAACAACGCATTCAACACTACGATGTCACCTATCGCTATAACGGGCGGACGTTCACCACGAGGACCAAGCGTGATCCGGGTCGTCAAATTGAATTACAGGTAGCTGTGTCGCCTGCCAGACAATAGGATCAGATTGTGAATAAGCGCCATCACCAGACATCTTTTTCAAGCAAGCTGCAAACTGTTGCACTGGTCGTGGCACTTGTTCTCTCTGGATCCACGCTACCGGTGCATGCCGCTGGGGCATCCACTGCGCAACAAGCAGCCCAGGTAGCGCTAAAACAAAGTGGCGGCAATGGCAAAGTGCTTGGAGTTAGCACCGAAACTGATGGCAACGGGCGCCAGGTTTTCGCTGTAAAGGTTCTTAGTAATGGTCGGGTGCGTGTCGTGCGCGTCCCCAAAAGCTAGGCATATCCCGGAAAGATTCACCATGCGAGCACTGGTTGTAGAAGACGAACCCACACTGCGCGAGCAACTGGTAGGCACACTGCGTGAACAGGGCTTTGCCATCGATCAGGCAGGAGATGGCGAAGAGGGTCTTTATCTTGCGCAGAACATGCCCCTTGATCTGGCTATCATTGATCTTGGACTTCCCGGTAAAGATGGGTTATCACTAATTCAGAATCTGCGTAAAAAAAACATGACGTATCCTGTGTTGATTCTCACCGCACGTGACACCTGGCAAGACAAAGTTGATGGTCTGGAAGCCGGCGCAGACGACTATCTCACCAAGCCTTTTCATATGGAAGAGTTGCTTGCCCGTATTCGCGCGCTGTTAAGACGCACCGGGGGGTGGACCGATTCTGTGATGCAATTTGACAGGCTCAGCATCGACACCCGGGCACAGCAGGTTAAAGTTGATGATCAGTTAATCGAGCTCACCGCCTATGAATACCGGGTATTGATTTATCTGGCGACTAACGGTGGTGAGGTTATCAGCAAAAGTACTCTGCTCGATCATCTCTATGAGGAAGATACCGATCGCGATCCGAATATTCTGGAAGTGTTTATTCGCCGTTTGAGACAAAAACTTGACTCAGATAAAACCCTGAATCCGATAGAAACTCTCCGTGGTCGAGGATACCGTCTCGCACTGGAACGCACCTGAATTCGACAGCATAAATAGTGTGATACCTGCGTGCGATCCATAACTTCACGGCTTGTCATTGGCACTAGCGTCTTCATTGCTGTTTTTATTGTATTGCTTGCTGTGTCCATTTCCTATTCGGTGCGTGAACGTGCAGAGGCGGCTCGCTTCGATGCATTGAAAGGTGTGGTTTACGGTATTCTGGGAGCAACCGATATTGACGGCAATGCGCAATTGACGGTAAGCAGAAATAGCTTGCCAGACGATAGCCTGAATAACTTCAATGCCAATTTATATGCCGAGCTGATAGGCAATGATCGATCAGTGTTATGGCAAAGCAATTCAACGATTACCCCACTACCGACAACGCGCATACGCCCCATCAACGACTGGATGTTCGAGAAGGTGACAAACGATGAGGGTGTCGATCTACTGCGCGTGCAGTACGTCATTGCCTGGGAACTGGGCAATGGCGAAGAACTGCCATTCATTGTGCATGTCGCAGAAAATGTCGAGGACCTGAGTAGCCAGCTTAAGCGATTCGACCGTGTACTGTGGTTAGCACTGCTGGCCGTTGCCCCCATTCTGCCAATTGTGCAGTTCGTCATGCTACGCATATCTCTCAAACCGCTTCGCGATATTGGCGACCAGATCGATGAGATAGAACAAGGCCAACGTGATGCTCTGAGTGACAGTGTACCTATTGAACTGCAACCACTGACCGGTAGTCTGAACACCTTGCTTCTAACAGAACGTGAGCGGCATAATCAATACAAGAATCTGCTGGGTGATCTTAGCCATAACCTGAAAACTCCCATATCCGTGCTACAGAATATTGGCGAGAAAAACCTGGTGGACGGCAAGAGTATTCTGCAGCAAACGCAGCAGATGAAAAGCTCTCTGGAACGCTATGCTCAACGTGCTACCGTAAAAACCCCGCGCTACCTGTCGGCACCCATACAGATACTCCCGATTATCAGCCGCATGACGCAGTCCCTGAACAAGCTGTATGACTCCACTGCTGTAAATTTTTCCACAAAGGTAGATGAGCAATTTACGGTTCGCATGGATGAGGCTGATGTGTTGGAGGTACTAGGCAATCTGCTGGAGAATGCCTGTAAATACGGCGCTCAGCTCGTTGAAATCAGCCAGGTGAACGGGCAGAACGCTTTGGTCATCAACGACGATGGCCCGGGCTGGCCAAGTGGTGATTTATCACAGATTATTCAAAGAGGTGTTCGAGCCGACACGCACACCAGCGGTCAGGGTATCGGACTTGCCGCCAGCGATCAGATCATGCGCTCTTATGGCGGGAGACTTGAATTGTTGCGTCTGGATGACGGCGGTGCTCAAGTGCGGTTGCATTTCTGATGAGCTGAGCTAACCTGAGGTTGTATCTGTATACCAAGACAGCCCGCCAACATCAGGGATAAGCAATAATATAGCCCAGCCAGCACGCATAATCTTCAGCCTGATCGGTCGCAACATATTCATCCAGTGCTTCGTCAGTCTTGGCATCGAACTTTTGCCGATAGACAACACTTTTGCTGTAACCGGCTTCAGCCAGAATATCCCGTAATTCACGCGCACCCCAGACACGCCAGGTGTAGCTAAAGGCCTTTTTCATCCTTGACTTATCGGGGAAGTGAAAATGAATATGGCACTTAAGCTCGTTGGTGATAGCATTGAATTCAGCTTGTTCCCAGATATATTTGAAGCCATCAACCTTGCGCTTCTCTTTCTGGGTCTGATAACACTCGGAACCTCCAAAGACATCCAGAAAGAGTAAGCCATCATCATTCAAGGCTTCACGGGTTCGCTTGAAATACTCCAGCATGGTGGCCCGTTCCTGAAAAAACCAGTAGCTGAAGTTGTAGGCCTGAAGAATATCAACCTTGGCGGTTTTGACTTTGAGCACGTCGTCTTCGATCAGTTCGATACGCTGCTTTTGACTTTCGGTCAGCTTGGCGATGTTATGCTTTTCGCTCCAATCCAGAACCTCAGGATCGAAATCGACAGCAACTGCTGTATTGCCCTTTCGCCGTTTTACCCAACGGCATGACGAGATAGCAGTGCCTGCAAAATCTTCACGCATGCTGGCGGGTTTTCTTCCACGGATCTGCTTGAACGTGGTGTCGATGAAATCCAGTTCGAAATCGGGGTTTTGTACAGATGCCTGATAAAGCAGATGTCTATCTGCTGTTTCTGCCATGGTTGGCTGGTCATTTTTTTTTGCTGCGCCCATGCGCTATACCCTGCTTGCCGGTTTGGAGTAAACGCTGGCAAGTCTACACGCTGTAGAGATTGTGTGCTTAACGCAAACTAGTGTTTTATGCCGACACCACGATTTAGCAGAGTGATAGCAACGCTTCCCAGCACGACAATAAACGCAAGGATCACCATAAAACTCGTCCAGATAGGTATATCGCTGGCACCCAGTATCCCGTAACGAAATCCATTGACCATATACAGTACAGGATTTAATAGCGAGGCATTTTGCCAGAATGGTGGCAGCAGGCTGATGGAATAGAACACACCACCCAGATAGGTCAATGGCGTAAGAATGAAGTTGGGAACAATAGAAATATCATCGAAAGACTTGGCAAACACTGCATTGATAAGTCCTCCTAAGGAGAACATCATGGAAGTCAGAATGGCTACGGCTACAGTGATGAAAGGATGCACAGGGGTTATATCTGAAAAGAACAGGGACACGGCCGCCACCAACGAGCCGACCAGAAGTCCGCGAGCCATACCGCCCACCACATAGCCCACAAGAATGGTCAAATTACTAACGGGCGACACCAATAGCTCTTCAATATAATTTTGCATTTTCGAACTGAAGAATGAGCTCACGACATTGGCGTAGGAATTGATGATCACCGACATCATGATGATGCCTGGCACAATGAAGTCGATATAGCGAAAGCCATCCATATCGCTGATACGAGAACCGATAAGGCTGCCGAATATCAGCATGTATAACACCGCATTGATAGAGGGCGGCACAATGGTCTGAACCCAAATGCGGGCAAAGCGCCGAACCTCTTTGCGAACAATGGTCTGGAGGGCGATGCGATTGACCGCAAGCAGATCAACAGGTGTTTGCGTTTTGGGCTGTTTGCTTATTACTCCGTCACTGGCACTCATGAGGGTTTAGATTCCTTGTGACTGACTAGACGCATGAAAAACTCTTCCAGTCGGTTACTCTTGTTTCGCAAACTGGTGACTTCGATACCTGCATCGCTCAAACGCTGAAACAGGCTGTTGATAGTCTCACCTTTGGGCACATCAACTTCCAGGCGTTCAGCATCGCGCACTCTGACGCTGAATGGCTTGATTGAGGGTGCAACGCTCGGATGGCCTTTCGTGTCTAGCACAAACGTCTCAAGCATGGAACGACTGAGTAGTTGCGACACTGCACCCTGCTCGACTATTTCGCCACGATCAATAATAGCGACATTACGACACAGTGCCTCCGCTTCCTCAAGGTAGTGCGTGGTAAGGATAATCGTGGTGCCATGTTGCTCATTCAGCTCAGTCAGGAATTCCCACATTGAACGTCTGATCTCAAGATCGACACCAGCGGTAGGCTCGTCCAGAATCAGCAATCTGGGCTCATGAATCAATGCTCTTGCTATCATGAGACGGCGCTTCATACCACCTGAAAGCTCGCGAGCGGCAGCTTTTCGCTTGTCCCAGAGATCAAGCTTTTTCAGATAATACTCAGCCCGACGTAAAGCCTCTGGTCGAGCAATGCCGTTATAGCCTGCCACATTAAGAATGGTCGGCAACACAGGCTCGAAAACATTGAAGTTAAATTCCTGGGGGACGAGTCCGATGCTGGCTTTGGCCGCCTCTTTCTGGTGATCAATGTCGTAATCGAATATTCTGACCTGACCAGCGCTCTTGTTTACAAGTGAGCAGATAATACCGATAGCAGTCGACTTGCCTGCGCCGTTAGGGCCGAGCAAGGCAAAAAAGTCGCCTTGAGGGACATCAAGGTTTATGCCTTTCAAGGCACGCATATCGTTACCGTATGTCTTTTCCAGACCGGATATGGACAAAGCATTCATAGGTAGGGCATACGTAAGGCAAAGCCTTTCATGGTACCAAGAATCGTTTGTGAAGAATGCTTCAGCAACAACGCGCGGTTTGCACCTATGGACGCAAAATTACGTTACTTACCTGCTCTAACGGCTCATTGACAGGATTAAGCATGCTGTCGGCTGCCATATAACGTCGATAATTAGCCTGGACCTTGACTACATAAGCCTGAGTTTCAGCGAAAGGCGGGACGCCTTTGTATCGTCTGACATTACCGGGACCCGCATTATAGGCAGCTAATGCAAGCTCCAGAGTGTCAAACTCTTTCTGTAAGGCTGCAAGATAACGGACGCCTGCCCTAATATTTTGTGCAGGATCGTGGGGATCATTAACTTTTAGCCAGACTGCGGTATCAGGCATTAGCTGCATCAGTCCCTGAGCCCCAACGGGAGATAGAGCCTTATTGTTGAAACACGACTCTTCTGTTATCACAGCCTTTACCAGATGACGATTGACCTCATATTTGTCAGCATAGGCGTAGATCATGTCCCTGTAGCGATCGGCACGTTGCGCCACGGCCTGCGGTGTCAGTCCCATGCAGCGGACTCGTGCGATTGGCTCCACACCCGCCTGTTCGCCCCGCTGATCACGCCAGGCGACCAATCGGGCCCAGGGACCGGGGGCCGCAAACGGTGAGGGCTTCGGTTTTTTGTGGGTGCTTATCTCGGGAAATCCAACGCCGTGAAAAATTCCGGACATGGAATCTTGCATGTTTGCGTCGAGTAGATCCAGTGAAAGTAACCGTTGTGACAACCAGACACGACTATTCACAGTGCCATGTACAAACTCGAGCGGTTGACCGCTGGCAAGACTAACAGGCCGAATCGCAGGGCTGGATTGCACCACATCGACTTGCGTCTTTTTGATTTCTGGCACTCTGGAGATGAACTCAGCATCTGTAGCAATGGTATTCCACACGGAGCCTGGTATCAATTCATCGGGTGTAACCGTGGAATACTCTTTGTCGTTAATGACGGCTTGCAGCGCGGGCTCCTGCACGCTCGTAGGTTGTTGCGGATCAGAAATACCGAGCAACATCGTGGTGGCCATACACAACATCGCCACACATGCCGTATCTGCCACACCTGTTTTTTGTCGGTAGATCGATGTCATGAGTTTCTATAGGATGAGTTGTTCGCTAAACTCGCTTGCACGGTCTGAACGACACAGAAAATCGCCTCTGTTTGGCAACAAACTGCCCTCGTACATCGGCGCATCAGGAAGCTACTTTATGGTTGTTGCTGTTATAAGTAGAAGTTGACATCGGCTTGTTGTCTTATATAACCGTGATAAGTAATGTTCATAAGCTGTTACTCCGAAGCCAGATCGATAGTGGCCCTTTCTTTCTGCCAAAGTACCTCGCTACCGCCTTCATCCCGTGCTATGACGCGCGCAATAACAAACAGCAAGTCTGACAAGCGGTTGAGATACTTCATGCTGAAAGGCGGTACATCTTCTTTGCGCTGCAGACTGACCACTAGCCGCTCTGCACGGCGACAGACGGTACGCGCTACATGACAGTTAGCCGCTGCCAGGCTGCCGCCGGGCAATATGAAATCCTTTAACGGCGGGAGCTGCTCATTGAAATGGTCCAGCGTGCCCTCGAGCCAGTCTATATGTGTCTGCTGGATGGCCTGATGGCCGGGTATGCATAGCTCGCCACCGAGGTCGAACAAGTGATGCTGAACCTCATGAAGTACTCGCTGCACATCAGCGGGGGTGCCATGCGCCAGAACAATACCCAACACTGAATTGAGCTCGTCGGTGGTACCGTAGGCAGCAACACGCGTACCATCTTTCTCCGTGCGGCTGCCATCACCCAGCCCGGTGGTTCCGTCATCGCCGGTTCGGGTGTATATCTTGGATAGTCGGTTACCCATGCATTGCGGACCTGTAGTTCACGTTCGTGAATTTGTCTAGTAACAGTATAATCAAATAACCCCCCCTTTTGAGGATTTCTTGTGCCCAGCCAAACACCCGTTGAAGAAACCATTTTCAGCAAGATCATCAGAAAGGAGCTGCCGTCGGACATGCTCTATCAGGACGATCTGGTTACAGCCTTCCGTGACATCAGCCCTCGCCTGCCTACCCACGTGCTCATCGTGCCAAACCGGCACATTCCGACCATGAATGATGTCACCGAGGCTGACGAGGCAGCCCTCGGCCGTATGCTCACGGTGGCACGTAAAATCGCCCACGATGAGGGGATCGACCATCAGGGTTACCGTCTTATCATCAATAGCGGTGAGCATGGTCGTCAGGAAGTCACTCACATTCACATGCACTTACTGGGTGGACACGACGTCGGCCCCATGATTTCGAAATAAAGTCGCCATGAGCACATACATCACCACCGACGATTTGCAACTGGCAATTGATGCAGCCCTTACGCTTGAGCGCCCGCTGCTGATAAAGGGTGAGCCCGGCACTGGTAAAACAGAGCTAGCTATTGAGGTTGCCCGGCGTATGGGCGCTCCGCTACATAGCTGGCACATTAAATCAACGACACGCGCCCAGCAGGGTTTGTACGAATACGACGCTGTCTCGCGTCTGCGCGACTCACAACTGGGCGACGACAAGGTGGCAAACATTGGCAATTACATTGTTAAAGGGGTGCTTTGGGATGCCTTCGAATCAGAACAACGCGCGGTGGTTCTAATTGATGAAATAGACAAGGCTGATATCGAATTCCCCAACGATTTATTGCAAGAACTGGACAAGATGTCATTCGAAGTCTACGAAACCCGTCAGAGCATCAGCGCTATAAAGCGTCCGTTGGTGATTATCACCAGCAACAACGAAAAAGAACTACCGGATGCTTTCCTGCGGCGCTGCTTTTTTCATTACATAGCCTTTCCAGACCGGCCAACCATGCAGCGTATCGTCGAATCACATTATCCTGAGATCAAACACGATCTTCTTAAAGCGGCAATGGATGTGTTTTTCGATCTCCGAGAGGTACCGGGTTTAAAGAAAAAACCGTCTACCTCTGAATTACTGGACTGGTTGAAACTACTGATTGCTGATGACTTGCCAGCCGAGGCGCTTGGCGCAACAGACATCCGCACTGTGCTTCCGCGAATGCATGGCGCTCTGCTAAAGAACGAACAGGACATCCACCTGTTCGAGCGGGTTATTTTTTTGCATAAGCAGCAGAACCGACGCTAACTCATGCTGCTGGACTTTCACGACAAGTTACGGGCCGCTGGCATTCCCATATCGCTCACTGAATGGTTGATGTTGATGCGTGGTATGTCCATGGGACTGGGTACTCTGGATATCGATCGTTTCTATGCTTTCGCAAGGCTGGCGCTGATCAAGAACGAGGCTCTGTACGATCGCTTCGATCAGGTATTCTCTCTCTACTGGACCGGGCAAACACAAGCTTTCGATGAACTGATCGGATCACTGCAAACACCGATACCCAGCGAATGGTTACGTACGCTCGACAAAGATACGTTAAGTGAAGAACAAAAAGCGCAGGTAGAGGCGATGGGAGGTTGGGACAAACTCATGGAAACTCTCGCCAAACGCCTTGAAGAACAAACCGAAGAGCATCACGGTGGTAGCCGATGGATTGGTACTGGAGGCACATCCCCGTTTGGCCATGGTGGCTACAATCCCGAAGGCATTCGTATTGGCAATGGCGCGAAGCGACAGGGAAAGGCTGTCAAAGTGTGGGAACAGCGCCAGTATCGGGATCTTGATGGCAACAAGCAATTGGGCACCCGTAATTTTAAAATGGCGCTAAGAAAACTGCGCCGCCTTGCGCGGGACGGGCGACCGGATTCACTGGATCTTGATACAACCATCCGGGAAACCGCCAATAAGGCAGGGTTACTCGATATCCATATGCGAGCCGAGCGGCAGAACGCCATCAAAGTCTTGCTGCTCATTGATATTGGCGGGTCGATGGATTATCACGCCCAGGTTTGTGAAACCTTGTTTAGCGCAGCACGTACTGAATTCAAACGCCTGGATACCTACTGGTTTCATAACTTCATCTACGAAAAGCTTTGGCAAGACAACGCCCGCCGCCACACGCAAACCACGCCCACACCCGAGCTACTGCGTCGGTTCGGACGCGATCATCGTCTGATAATTGTTGGTGATGCCACCATGAGCCCTTATGAGATTGCAGTACCGGGCGGTAGTGTAGAGCACTGGAACGAGGAACCCGGCGCACTGTGGCTGAAGCGCCTACAACAGGCCTTCCCACATTGCGTATGGCTCAATCCGGAATCACGCGAATGGTGGAATAACACGCCATCGATTCGCATGACGCACGAGCTAATGCAAAAACGCATGTATCCCCTTTCGGTTGATGGAATGCAGGAAGCGATAGATGCGCTGAAGGTTCCCATGAGCGGCATTACACTCAACGATCAGAATTCGTGATGCAACGCTATGCAATGCTGGTTGCACCATCCAGCAATCGCGTCTATAACGCAGCAGCAGACAAACTCGCTATTGCCGAACTGGACAGCTTCAACCAGTCTCAGCTATGCGAAAAAATCACCAACGCACAGATGACGCTTATAGCGGGGGTGAGTTATTTGTGCTTCGATTGCCAGCCGCTGACTCAAAGCGATCTCGCCTACCTGTCTAACCTTTCGTTTATCCATGCATTGTTTGAGTTAGAGGGGGTTGAGAAATCATTGCGCCTGATACCCACGCAGCTAACACCACTGAGCAAGTATGACAGCGACTTGTTGAGTATCCTAAAATTTGCCGGCAAGACTAACGAGCTGTTTACTCGACTGTTGTTAAACGTGACCCTGATGGCATCGTCCTCGGCGAAAGATATGACAACTCGACAACTGAGAGTGCTGGACCCTGTCTGCGGGCGGGGGACAACGCTCAATCAAGCGCTGATGTATGGCTATGACGCCGCCGGTATGGAAATTGACGCCAATGACTTTGATGTCTATAGCCAGTTTATTAACCGATGGCTAAAAGACAAACGACTCAAGCATAAATCCGATGCTGTGGTGCTTCGCAAGGATGGCAAGATACAAGCCCATCGCTTGACTATCCAACTGGCAGCCAGCAAGGAACAATACAAGGCTCGTGATATTCAAAAACTGGATATGGTATGTGCAGATACAGTGAATGCACGGGAGTTTTTCAAGACAGCCTCATTCGATCTTATTGTGGCCGATCTGCCTTACGGAGTAAAACATGGCAATTCTACAGCACAACTTTATTCAAAATCGCCCAAACAACTTTTGCAAGCTGCGCTGCCTGTCTGGGCTAAACTGCTTCGTCAGGGTGGGGCTATAGGATTAGCATGGAACACTCATCTGGCAAAAAAGTCCGAGCTCACTGAGCTACTGGAATCTGCAGGCCTGCTTGTACATGCCTCAACAGCCAGCGATGAATTTCGTCACCGTGTGGACAAAGCGATAGTGCGAGATATCGTGGTAGCCACACGCCCCTGACAAGTTCCGATTGTGCCGAATACCAGGGAATGAAACTTGCATATTTTCCTGATGTGGGCGGCCCCTCTCATACACTTCGGACAACCAATCCAGACGGCTTAAACCGAATACTTGTTAAAGCCGAAGGTCGCAGGTGTCGCCCGCACCCCCTTTTTTCAGTCTGACAGGAACATCACGTTTGTGAAATCAACCATTTGCTGTCTGTCTCTTGCAGTCAGCCTGACAAGCTGTGGTCATCAATCCGAGGCTGACCAGACACTGCTTGACCAGACACAGCTTGACCAGGACAGTGCACAGCAGCAGACGCACAAAGGGGTAATGCTTATCGCTGATGCATTGATACCTCCACCACAACCAGCGCTATCAATTGATGCCATAGCTCATAGGCTCGTATTTTCGTGGCAGCCCGATCACTCAGAACAACTGGCCAACTTATACCAGCATGATTCGCTAACAGGTGAAGAGATACTGATACGTGGCGATATGACGTCGAATACTACAAAGATATCGGTACCCAGTAACACACCCGGACGGGCATGGCATGATGAAAAGTTCCGCCTGGAGCTTTGTGATAAAACTGATTGCGTTAGCTCTGTGCGCATGACTGTAGATACCCTGGTTGCAAAAACTTCCCAAACGCTGAGGCCCAGTGTCTTCATTCAGGGAGAAAGGTTTGCATCGTCAGTAACGGCTAATCACGATGCCAGCATGATAGCCAGCACACTACCCGCAGAGGGTGCGGTGCAAATTCATTTTTATAATCAACAGCAATGGGTGGAGAACTCGCCTGTCAGCTTGGCCCTGACGACAACGCAGGAGCTGTTCGATGTCAGCAGCTCTTATACGGGAGACACTTTGGCCGCTCTTGTGCTCGACAATAACGACGATCAAATTGAAGCTCATGTACAGATACTGGAACGACTAGGCGAGACGTGGATATCAACCAGCAAGCTAACAATCCCCGGCGGCACGACGATTGATAATGCTAGCCAGATTAGCTTATCTGCCAATGCTGACGAGCTGTATCTCCACACACCAGAACAGCTATTGATATATCGACGTCACGACATCGATTGGCGGCTGCAGCCTTTACTTTCAGCAACTCCCAATGGTCTGCTCGCTGCCACAGCTGTAAGTAAAAATCCGAATAGAGTGCACGCAGTTGTTCGCCAGACAGGTGCAATATGGTTTGTCATCTACCAGCTACAGAGCGAATCCAATGAACCTGAATGGATTGAGACTCATAGAGTTTCGCTACAAGGTATTGACAGTGACGACGACGTAGCGTTGCACAATCACACCGATGGCACCTCCATTATCGTCGCTGGCTGGGATACAGCTACACAACTGGAGCGCTCTGCTGTGTTATGGCGTTACCAATTGTTTAATAGCTCTCGAGACACCCAGGACCCTTTGCTGACGGTCACCGATTCATTACGCACAGCACCGACACAAGATGAGACGGCGCAGTTGCGATTTTCAGCCAGTGCAAATCTGGACCATGTAGTTTTAGGCTGGCATTCGCCCGCAGGCGACGATGCGTTGGTGAAAACCTTTACCTTCAACGCACAACAACAACGCTTTAGAGTGGCTCTGGAGCTGCCTCACGCGTTGAGCACCTTGGCAAAACAAAGTTTTGCCAAGGATGTTTTGCTATCAGGAGATGGCAGCACATTGTTGGTAGCAACACTACCAGGCACAGCGACATCACCGGAAAATCGAGCAGGTGAACTCCACGTTTTCCGATAGTTCCTAAGTCGATGCCACAATAGGGTACGCGCTTAACAAACGTCGGACGTCGAGAAGAATAGCCTGATTGGGTTCTCGACTTTTCGCCAGATCCATACCTTTGAAGGCATGCTGTATGAGGACACTCAATGGCTGGCTTGAGTTTTTTGTCAGGCTCAACAAGCTAGCCGTACAGGAGATTGCTGGCTGCTCATCTTTTGTTACAACCTCAAGGCAACGCTGCATTACCTTGCGCGTCAGCACGTAGGCGTGAGCTTCTTCCCCATGACGCAACAGGAATCCATAACGGTTGTCATTCATGGCAACAACGTGATTCGCTCGGGCATTTATCCTTTCCAACGTCTCTCGAACACGCCTCGCCAGCGACGGTTGCTGCGCAACTGATTCAAGACTGCCGTCACTGTTTTGAATATAGACATCTAGCACCAGCAAGCTGATTCGCATAGCGTTAGCCTCTGAGGCGTTATCAGACGTCGCCAGGTTTTTCTGATGGCTATTGCTCAAATAGCTCAGCATTTGAAACAGAAAAGGCTCTGATTGCGGAGCCAGTTCGAACCTGTTGAGCGTACTTTTGACAACATTATCCGGATCGTTGGTCTGTTGCAAAACAGCCAGCTCAGCATCGGCAATCGGTACTGTACGCTGCGCAAAACGAAGCAGACTATAGCCGCTGTTGTCAATATGGGAGTGTTGATAATCCACCTCGACGGGGCGCCCGTCAGGCAATCGCCAGGTCGCTGCATGTAACTTGGTGCCAGGTGTTGCCGGACCATTGGCCTCCAGCAGTTGCTGTCCCGGCTCACCTATTAGCATCGATTTATCGGTGATGCCTAATTGCGCCAGTGCCAGTTTGTTGAGGTAGACAATGCGTTGTTCATCATTGAGCAGCACAAAAGCACCCGCAATGCACTCAAGAATATCTTCCAGCAGCTTTTGCTCGCGTTGCAACAACCGCCTTTGGCGTACGAACCGACTGATCGCATCAATTCTGCTAAGTAACAACTCGCTTGACTCGTTCTTGAACATGCACTCTACGGCGCCAGAGCGCAAACTACGTTTAATAATGTGATCGCTGTAGGTGCCTGTCAGTATTGTGCAGACAATATCACCCGTCAGCTTGCTGGCCAGCAATTCTTTGCACAGTACGTCTCCCGTGGTTTCCGTCAGGTAATAGTCGAGCACAGCAATGTCGTGGGTTTTTTGCGTGGCGTGAGCCATAGCCTCGTCGCGGGTCGCAGCAAGCGTTACGGAATATCCGTGCATCTGGAAAAGATCGCGCAATGAGTATCTGATAGTGGCCGAATCATCAACTATTAACAAATGCACATCGCGGTTATCGATCTTGACAGCGACTGTTTCTTCATCCGACTGATCGGCCTGTCCATCCCCGACATCGATCAGTTTTTGCAGCACCGCGTCAAGGCCCTGGTAACCCTTCCAGCCGAGCATGGCGGTGTTGTCGCGTCCTGCCACCCAGGCGCGTGTCTCAGCACGCTGATCAGCAGACATTACAACGATAGGTAAATCCTTGTGATCACTGTTTTCCAGTAGCTGGGCGAATTCTGAGGCATCATCCTGTACCGTCGTGGGCCAACCAAAGAGCAATCCGCTGTACTCCGAGCCAAATTGCTGGAATTGATGCGCTAGCGCTTCTGCGGCTTGTGGGTAACTCTCACAGGCGTCCACGGCGTATCCAAGCGATTCTGCGTGCTTCTCGAGAACATCGCGCATTGCGGCCGATTGCTCGACAAGTAGAAGTCTATGCGTCATGGTCACAAAGTGATGGAGATTGCCGAAACAAGGGGTTTTTCCGCGTTAGTAGGATGTGAATAAAAACAACGTAGCAAGATGCGAACAAGGTAACCCATGTTCACGTCGTCCATGAGATCACTTCGCGTGACCCAATCCACACTTTCGACCTATGGTGCCGTATGTCAAACCAAATCAAGCCAAATAACGTCTTCGAGCAGGATCCTCACGACCCGGATTTTTTCTCAGACCCTTATTCCAGATACTCGCAGTGGCATGATCTGGCAGCACCCATATTCTGGAAGGGCTACGATTTCTGGTGCCTGCTTGATTACAATGCGGTCAATCGCGTATTGCGGGATCGACGATTTGCACGCTTGGCACCGCCAGAGGTTCCTCAACAGGCGGCACCCGCCCACCTGCAAGATTTTGCCATTGCCGAAAAATACTCACTTCTGTGCATGGAGCCACCGGATCACACTCGACTTCGCAAGCAAGTCAACCGCGCCTTCGTATCGCATCAAGTCGGCAGGCTGACGCCCACCATTACGGCCATGGCGCACGACTGCATTGATGGTTTCGAATCTCAAAATCGTGTTGAACTTCTACAGTGCTACGCCACCCCTATTCCACTGAATGTCATTACCCAGCTGCTAGGTGTACCGTCAAGCGCAGGAGCGCAGCTTGTTGCCTGGTCGCACGCCATGGTGCGTGTTTATACCCTGACTCAGACGCATGAGGAGGAAGTGCTTGCCAATAAGGCTGCGACCGAATTTCGAAAATTTCTGCAAGAAGTCTTGAGAGAAAAACAGCTGCACCCAGGCGATGACTTACTCTCGCAACTGTTGGCGATAAGGGGCGCGGATCAGACAATGAGCGAGGAGGAAATTATCAGTGTCACAATTCTGTTACTCAATGCCGGGCACGAAGCCACCGTACATCAACTTGGCAACGCCATCTATATCCTGTTGCAACAGTATTCGGGTAGCCAGCGGGCGCTGTTGAACAGCGCTTTAAAGGATGATGCGAAAGCCGAGGAGATTGTAGCGGAATGCTTGCGCTACGCCCCTCCACTACATATGTTCACTCGCTATGCACAAGAACATCTGACTCTGGAGGGTGGTATCGAGCTCGCGCCAGGTGATCAGGTGGCTCTGTTGCTGGCTGCTGCCAATCGATGTCCACAGCAATTTGCTCAGCCCAACCAATTCATCCCGGGTAGAGCCGATGCAGCACACTTGGCGCTAGGTGCCGGTATTCACTACTGTGTCGGTGCTCAGCTCTCAAAGCTCGAATTGCGAATAGCGCTGCAAGTACTGTTTCAACGCTTGCCAAATCTTGAACTAATGGATAAACCTTCGTATCTGGATGCTTATCACTTTCATGGTTTGGAAGAGCTTCATGTGCGCTGGTAACTGATCCGTCAACGTCATATTCAAGGATTCTGGAGTATGACATTGACGGATCAAAAATTGACTTCTGCGCTATCCGTCAAGTAGTCCGTAGAACGGTTGCACCCCGACTTTGTCGCCAGGTTTTACTCCATCGGTTTCAGCATCGATAACGATCAGGCAATTGGCGTTGCTCATCGAGCTAAGCCGACCGGCGCCCTGCTTGCCGGTCGATGCGACGAGCAGCGTACCGCTATTGTCAACACGAAATAAGCCACGCTGGTATTCAACCCGCCCTGCTGACTTTCTGAGCGTGGATTCACTGATAGCAGGCAATGTAACAGGTTCGACATCATTCATCCCGGACAGATAGCGGATAGCAGGTTTGACAAATTCCAGAAACGTCACCATCACTGCTACCGGATTGCCCGGTAAACCAAAAAATGCCGCCTCACCCACTTTACCGAATGCCAATGGCCGGCCTGGCCGCATGGCAAGCTTCCAGAATTGCACCGTTCCCAAGTCATGAAAGGCCCGCGTCACGAAGTCTGCATCACCTGCGGAGACTCCCCCTGAAGTCACTATGACGTCTGCAACTTTTGCAGCAGCTTCCAATGCGTCGCGCGTCTCCTGTTCGTTATCACGCACAATACCCATGTCGATAGCCTCAACACCCATCGACTGCAGCATACAGGCCAAGGTGTGACGATTACTGTCGTAGAGCATGCCTGCCGGTAGCGGATCCTCAGATGTCTGTTCACTCAAAGAAACCAGCTCATCTCCCGTTGTGAAATAGGCAACCTTCAAACGACGAAAAACCTCTACGTTGGCAATACCGAGCGAGGCAAGAACACCCACATCGGCGGCCTCTAGTTTTCGACCTGCGGATAACACGATTTGACCGAGCGCAAGATCCTCTCCAGCCTGACGAACATTCTTGCCAGCTATTACCTCGCTATCAATCAGAAGTTGTGAATCGCTTGCACTCACATGCTCCTGGATAACCACCGTATCTGTACCCTCGGGCAAAATCGCTCCCGTAAAAATTTGCACAGCCTGCCCTCTACCCACAGCAGCCTGAAAGGGTTTGCCAGCCCACGCGGTACCTGCAACTTCCAGTTGAGCTTCACCGTGGAGGGGAATGCTGGCTGAATCAAGGGCGTATCCGTCCATAGCAGAGTTGGTGTGAGATGGCACATCCATTGGCGCAACTACAGCCTTTGCCAACACTCTTCCGAACGACTCTTTAACATCGATATCTTCATGTGGCAAAGAGCAGCTCAGAGAGTCATACAAACGTGCCCGAGCGACACTGACAGGCAGCAGTTCCGGTTCGTCAGCATCGTCACAAGAGGGCTGCTTTTCTATCATGCTCCCAAACCCTTCTCTGCAAACGCCAGCTCATCCCGAGTGTTTATATTACGGAACGACTGAAGGTATTGGCGAGCATCAACCTCCACCATTTCATGACTGAGAAACCAGCGGTCAATTTTGCGCTCGCCGCTTTCCAGAAAGCTATCGAGCGAGCTCTTTACTCGACGATTGACAATGCAAAAAACCGGCTGAAGGCGTTCGCCATCGTGAGCCACAGCTATGTCAGCGTCATGTTCCTGAATTGAATTTATCAGCGACTGCACAAGCTCTGCCTCCAGAAACGGACTGTCACAGGGGCACATGAGCACATGACTTGTTTCCAGATGTGCAATGGCGGCACTCAAGCCCGCTAGTGGTCCCAGGTGTCCCGGGTGCGAATCGGCGATGACACTGACGCCTGGTGGTGCCAAGTCTGCATAAGCCAGGGTATTTCTATTGGCGTTTATGACGCATTGACCCACCAGCGGCATGAGCGTGTCGAGCACATAGCTTGCCATTGGCTTACCTGTCAGCATGACCAGTCCTTTGTCCTGACCGCCCATTCGCCGTGCCAAACCACCTGCCAGCATAACCGCCCCTACATTCGCATTGTGTAACTCATGTGGTGGTTTACGCGAGTCATGCATCGGCCAGAGCTTCGGGTTTTATCTGGTTGAGGTATTTATCAAGAAATTCTTTGAAATCACTCTGGCTATCGTTTTCCATCTGCGCCTGCTTTTCGAAAGACTCAGCGACTTGTTGCGCAAGTGTGTCATCCACAGCCGTGTCTACCGGGAGGTTCTTGAAGTGTTCATGATGTTGTCTGGATAGTATTTGCGCATATTCGAAAAACGAACCAGTCTCCTTGATACCGCTGAGCATGATGGCCGACGGCGTAAGCTCAGGATTAGCAAATTTTTCTCGCTGCTGCTTTAGTGCTGGAACATAGAGTGGATGCTCTTGCGATTGGTCAAGCCACTGCGCTAACGGCACAAGTGTATCGAGTATTTGCTCGCCCCACAGGCTTAGATCTACTAATCCTTCTGGCCCTTCCAGCTGCAAACCCGGCTCACGCCCACGGTGTGCCACCGTTTGTACGTTGCGCGTACAGGCTTGTAGATCTTCAGCAATGAGCGGTGCTGGTGTTGCCAACCAGGCAAACATCATCAGCATCTCTAACATGGCTACTTGCGTAAGCTCCAGACCATTGGGCTCGGCGAGACTGACATCGACAGATCGAAGTTCGAGATAGCGGATGCCACGCTCAGAGAGGGCATGAATGGGCAGCTCGCCGGCATTCGGTATTTGCTTGGGACGTACGGTGCTGTAGAACTCGTTTTCGATCTGCAGGCGTGAGGTGCTCAACTGCTGGAGCTCGCCTGCTTCGTCATACAAGCCCATGGCTTTGTAAGCGGGATGTTCAGTGCTGACATGGCCAATGACATCCTCGATGTAAGCCTTCAGACTGGTATGCCGGACGCTCAGATCGATGGGCTGATCTTCGCGATAGCGATAACCTATCTTGCCCATGCGAAGTGAGGTGCCGTGTGGCGCGTAGCGAGTACTTCCGTTCCATACTTCAAACTCCTCACCCTCGCCATCGTTTAGAAAACTGGCACAAATGGCAGGGGATGCCCCGAACAGGTAAGGCACTATCCACCCTATCCGCAACATATTCTGCATCATTTGAAAATAACCTTGCGATCGCTGCATCTGCTGATTCTCAGCATCAAGCTGATGCCATCTGGACTCGCAATCGCCAGGATCAGGTTGCTGAGAATCCAGTTGCTGACGCACATTCCAGGCGCATTCAGGCATGGAAAAATTAAAATGGACACCAGCAATAGCTTGCATACGACGCCCGTATCGCAAGCCGAGTCCACGCCGGTAGGCATGTTTCATCTGCCCAGCGTGCGAGCTGCCGTATTCGCCGATGCGGACACTCTGACCGCCACGTAGAATACACGGCATACTGGTATTCCAGATGTGCTCTCCGGGTGGCAGCCGATTGACGATGAACTGATGCGTTGCTGTCAGGAAATCCATGGCCTGGGCTGCAGAAGCACACGGCGGTGTTACCATCTCCAACAGGGCTTCGGAGAAGTCTGTGGTAATAAACGGATGAGTCAACGCACGGCCTAGCGCCTCGGGGTGATCACGTTGTGAAATACCGCCTGAGGCACTGACCCGCAGGCACTCTTTTTCCAGACCTGTCTTGCGGCCTGAAAAGAGTTCAGGCCCACAATTTTCTATTAGAAGTTCAGCTTTTTTTCTTACTTCGGAGTACACAATGAGGTTCCCGCAGTGTCGTCCCGGAAGTGTAACCCAGCAGCCTGCATCATGAGTAGATTGAACAGCATTCGCGCGGGCAAGGGCCCAATTCTGGTTATGCTCCACGGATTGTTCGGCAGTCTGGACAACTTCCGTTCAGTGGCCCTGCACATGGAACGTAACCTGACGGTAATCCGGGTGGATCTACCCGGACATGGAACCTCACCGACCTTACCCAATTTATCCATAGAGGCGATGGCGTTGGCAGTGCTGGATGAGCTGGACGCCATGGGCATTGAGGAGTATCACCTGCTGGGACACTCTCTGGGAGGCAAAGTAGCCATGTGCATGGCTGGTCATGCACGCTGTAAAGGATTGCAACAACTAATCGTTGTGGACATTGCCCCAAAAGTCTACCCTCCGCAACATCAGGAAATTCTCGATGCGTTGGTGTCTGTGGATTTGCAAACGCTCAGCGATAGACGCGAAGCAGAATCTTTGCTTCGACCCACCATTAGTGATGCGGGAGTCAGGGCTTTTTTGTTGAAAAGCCTTTTCCGCCACGAATCGGGACGTTGGTCGTGGCGCTTTGATCTTGAACGACTGTATGAGGACTATCAGCTGATTGTGCAGGCCCCGGTTATTGAGAATATCATTGAGCAGCCAGCGCTTTTCATCAAGGGAGGTAGTAGCGATTACCTGCAGGCATCGGATGAACCCACGATCAAGCGCCTCTGCGCGAATCCAGGCCTTAACGTTATGGTGGGTACAGGTCACTGGCCACACGCCGAAAAGCCAGCAAAATTTGCGCGCGTATGTCAGGAATTTCTGGGTGTCGGTGAGATCGACGCAAAGTAGAACCTTGATTAACCCTTGATATTGATAGCAGGCTTGACCTGAGAACCCTCGATATTCATAACCAGCTTGACCTGAATTAGAGCTTTTCAACACTATTAATTACGACTGTTTTTTATCATTATTGACCTTTGACGAACCATGACTTTCAATCATCATGTCTGATTCACTACGCGATCAATTGCTAAAAGCCGGCTTTTCCAAGCCCAAGCCCAAAACAAAACCACGCCAAAAAAACAAGGCGCGAAAGCCTTCGCAAGGCTCGCAGCAGTCAAAGACAGCGTCGTCCTCCGATTCAACCACCGGTACCACCACATCTCAGAATCAGCCAAGAGCAGGTTACACGCACGTGCCGAGCGTTCCTGTCAGGAAAAAGAAATCAAAGAAAGCACCTGCGGTAAAACCACGCGCTGGCTCATGGAGCACCCGTAGCCACACGGCAGAAGCACGCCCTCAGAAATCAGCTGATCCGGTCGCTGCAGAAGAACGCCGTGTCATGAAGGCCCGGATACAGACACTCATCGACTCTTCAGCGTTGAAGAACTTCAAGGGTGAACAAATCTACCGGTTCACACTGCAAAACAAGATTCGTGAATTGCTGGTCTCGGAATCAGTGCGCCAGCAACTCGCTGATGCCCAGTTGGCTATTACTCGTCTAAACGGTGAGACACGTATCGTACCTTGCGAAACTGCTGCACAAATCCGCGCAATTAATCCGCAGTGGTTGGTATTTCTAAGCAGCGATGTCGAACCCTCAAGCGATGAAGATGACGAGCACCCTATTCCAGACGATCTTATCTGGTAGTAACTCATAGACCTCCAAAAAAACAATAAAATACGCCGATGAGTACTGCACCCAGCTTTTACTGGTTTGATTACGAGACATTCGGAACTCATCCTGCGTGGGACAGGCCGTGCCAGTTTGCAGGGATACGAACTGATATGGACCTTAAGGAAATAGATGAGCCAATGGTCATCTATTGTCGCCAGAGCATGGACTATCTGCCTAATCCGGTTGCCTGTAAGGTCACCGGCATGTCGCCGCAGCATGTCAACGAAAACGGCGTGAGTGAAAACGACTTTATCAAGCAGATTGTTGCTCAAATTGGCAAAGCCAGCACCTGCTCATTAGGGTACAACAGCATTCGTTTTGACGATGAATTTACGCGCTACACCTTGTTCCGTAATTTTTATGATCCCTATGAGCATGAGTATAAAGACGGAAGCAACCGCTGGGACCTGCTGGATATCGTGAGACTGACTCGCGCCTTGCGACCCGAGGGTATCAACTGGCCGGTCAAGGAGGATGGCAGCCCCAGCAATCAGCTGGAAAAACTCAGCGTCGCCAACGGCATCGAACACGGGCAGGCCCATGATGCGCTAAGCGATGTAAGAGCTACCATCGGTATGGCTCGCCTTATTCGCAAGAAGCAACCGCGACTGTTTGACTATGCGTTTGCCAACCGATCGAAACAGGCGTTGTCTACACTGTTAAATCTTGCGAACCCGCAGGTTCGTCTTCTGGTATCGGGCACGATACCGTCCCAGCGTTCGCATATCGCAGCTATATTGCCGTTGGCCCAACATCCGGAAAACCGCAACAGCATTATTGTTCTCGACCTTGATCAGGACCCTTCCGCGCTACTGGACATGAGCGCAGATGATATCGCCCAAAGCTTGCTTGCAAAGCAATCGGGAAATGACGAGAGCACACTCAATGGTCGGCCCGGTTTACGCAACGTGCAGGTTAACAAATGCCCTGTGATTGTACCTCTGAATACACTACGATCTGAAGATGCGCAGAGGCTGAACATTAATTTAACGCAAGTAAACCAGCATGAGCTTGTCGCCCGCAAATTGCTCGAACCAGACATGCGGCAAAAAATTATCAGCGCTATGAATCGCTCATGGCCAGAGGTAAATTCTGACGTCGAGGGTAGTCTGTACGGTGGCGCGTTTTTGTCACAGCAGGATAAGCAAAGAGCAATAAAACTGAGAAAAAGTAAACCGCAGGCTATCCAGAATATTGGCGCACACTTTGAAGATCGACGCCTGATAGAGCTTGCATGGCGCTATCAAGCCCGAAACTATCGCGACACACTGGATCAGAAAGATCAATTGCGGTGGCAAGATCATTGTCGTGAACGGCTCAATGATGTAACTGCACCCTGGCTATCATTTGAGGCATTCGACGAAGCTATTCTCAGCACAATCTGGACTGAGGACGATGCAGCGCTAAAGCAGACGTTAGTAGATTATCGTCGTATTATCTACGAGCATGCTCAAACTTCCCATCCTGTGCAAGCGGATTCTGCTCCTGCCTGAGCGGTCTGACGGGAAGGCCGCGATCAGATTTCAGGCATAGCCCTTAGTTGGTACGACGCCCGCCACCGTCCTTGAAATCTGTACCGCTGATGATTGGACGCATGGTATTGATCACGAAGAACGAAAAAAACAGAAAAAAGAATTCAAACTTTAACGTGGCAAAATCAGGCGCAATGAAATGCACACAAGCCACAAAGGTTACTGCACCCAACGCAAAACCGTACAGCGAATGCAGGTACAGGTTCATCATGGAATTGGTAATTTCTGGTCGGTAAACACCGCTGAATGCCATAGCCAGCATCATAATGAAAACCACCGGCACCATGGGCACGAGCATGTCGATTACGGAAAAACCCAGACTGACATACCCGGCAGCGAGGAAAACACCGCAAAACAATAGCGACTCCGTAAATCCTCTGAGCAGACCGGGAAATTTGATTTGACGAACAACGAACCTGGACAGGGTTTGTAAGTGGCTGGACGTAGCCGTATCGTTGGATGAGCTTATCATCAGAACTATCACCGTTTCATGCTTAATAACTGCCGTAAATAACAGTTGTTATATAGTTCCTGAATTTTAACATTTTGGAAAGGTTATTTGGCGCTGGCGCCTGGCCTATGGTCCACATGTCACAACCTTTAACAAAGGTTTCACCGGAATAATCGTCGGAATCATACGTGGCGCTCTGTTGACGTAACCGTCACATTTACCAAATATTTCAGCGTTACGGCAAACCTGCAGCGTTGAATCTGTCAGCTCTGATACGATTGACACAATGAGTCAGCAACGAATCAAGCTCTACCAGGGATCGGTAAACGACTGTAGCTATCTGGAAGACCGCAAGGCTATCAATATCTACGCCGATCCGCATCATCCACATCCTCGTGCGGTTTATAACCAATTGATTAAACGTGGCTTTCGTCGATCGGGGGAGTACGTCTATCGCCCCGGCTGCACAGAGTGTTCAGCCTGCACACCGGTTCGCATCCGATGTGAGGAATTCAACCCACGACGCACCGACAGACGCAATCTGAGTGCAAACTCTGATTTGACGGTTGATTTTCAGCAATCTCGTTATTCGGATGAATACTATGAGCTGTACTGCCGCTACCTGAGCGCCAGGCACCCCAACGGCGGTATGGACAATCCGGATCCAGAGGACTTTTCGCGTTTTCTACTCAATCCCTGGGGAGAGACGCTGTTTCTTGATGTCAGATACGGAGATAAAATTATCGCCGTTGCCGTCACCGATGCAACCTCTGACGGCTTGTCGGCGGTGTATACGTTTTTTGATCCGGAATATGAACAACGCGGACTTGGCAAATTTTGCATACTTCAGCAAATAGAATTGTGCCGTGCCATGGCCTATCCCTATTTATACTTGGGATATTGGATTGATGGCTGCAGGAAGATGCTTTACAAAACCGACTTTAATCCGCAAGAACATTTTAATGGGCACGACTGGCAAAGTTTTCCTGGTTAACGTGCCTGCTCTATACCGCGCAGATATCGCTCGTACATCTCTTTTGGTCCCCAAACCTGGCGTAACTGGCCAAACAGGGCAGCAGCTTCGTCCCACTGTCCCGCCACACTGGCTTGCATCGCGCGCTCATGCATGCCAACGAGCTCCAGCAGTGCATCACTGGCATCGCTACGTGCGCACAGGGGCTGGTACATACTCACCATCCTGGTACCTCCTTTGACGGTGACGGTGTCCAACTCTCGAAACAGCATGTCGGGTAGATCTTCGGTAGTTTTGTCACCGACAATTACCGGAACTTCGTATTTTCGCGTCTGCCCCTCAAGTCGCTGTGCTACGTTCACCGTATCGCCTATGACTGTGTAGTCCATACGATGCTCTGATCCCAGTGGCCCAACCATGGCAGGTCCTGTGCTAATACCGATGCCCATTGAAAGTTCGGGAAAGCTCAGCTCGCGGTACTTTGCGTTTAGCTCCTCCACCTCCTTTTGAATATCCAGAGCAGCGCATAGCGCATCATAGGCATGGGTGACACTGCGTACCGGTGCTCCCCATACCGCCATCACACTATCGCCCATGTACTTGTCAATACTGCCTCTGTAGCGAACGACTATTTTGCTGACATGCGCAAAATACAAATTCAGCCACTGAGCCAGATCTGCAGAATCCAGTGTTTGCGCTACCGCCGAGAAGTCTTTGACATCACAAAACAGCACACTTATTTCACGCTCCTCACCTACTACAGACAAGGCGTCAGGGTCGCGTTGATACTGTTGGGACACCTCCTCGGGCACAAACCTGGATAGTAGTCGCGAAATTTTTTGTTGATCACGTTGATCGCCGATATAGCTCAGCAAAAAGTACACAGCGCTTAGCACCGCAACAATCAGCAATTCAAATTCCAGCGGTGTTCCTGAGCTGGACTCCGGCAAGCGGGCGTGCAGAATAGCAATACCAATGGCCGTGGCAACGGCGATGATCAGAGCAGCGCCAATGCGAAAAAGTGGCAGCACCATGCATAACAGAAACAGACAAAGTTGCGTTAGCCAAAAGAGACGACCAAAGGGCGCAGCCTCGAAAATATTTAACGATTGGCCACCGCGAATTTTCAGTGCAAACAACTGGCCCGTGTCATCATCTGCCGTCCAGTCAAAGTCAAAATACAAACGAAATACACCCATGCCCGTTAGCAACAACAGGGTAAATACCATCAGCAATAGCAGAGAAACGGCCAGGCTGCGATGATTGGGCCTGTAGAAATTGAATTTCACTGGCAGGCCACGCATTTATAAGCCACTAAGCAAACCAAGCGCCTGCTGGTGCAATGGCTCACTGGATGCCGCCAGTACCGATGTAGTGTTCTGGGCAATGGTGTTGCCCTGCAGATCGGTAATCACGCCACCGGCTGCGCGCACGGCAACGGTTAAAGCGGCTATATCCAGAATATTGACATCCGACTCGACAATCAGATCGGTCTGTCCACAACACAGTTGGTGATAGTGACAAAAATCTCCGTAACCCCGTACTCGTCGGGCCTTTGATACCAGCACGCCATAGCGTTGCCATGCCGCCTTATCACGTGCCAGCGAGCCAAGGTTGCCGGAAGACAGGAAAGCATCTTCAACGGATACGATATCCTGTCTTGCTTGCACAGGGATATCGTTCAGCCAGACGCCCTCATTGATGATAGCCACGAGACATTCGGCGTAGGCAGGTGCATTGGATACACCGACACTGAGCTCCTGATTTACCGCCAGAGCAATCTGAGTGGAGTAGAAAGGCATGCCGCGGATAAAACTCTTGGTACCATCAATTGGATCTACCAGCCAGAGCAGCGGCGCTGTTTCAGTCGAATCGCTCTTGCCTGTCTCCTCACCGAAAAAAACCGCCTCAGGTAGCGCTTGGCGAAGAATGCTGGCGATAGATTCTTCCGCAGCAACATCCACCTCGGTAACCGGTGAATCGTCAGACTTGAGCGTAACCTGCCAATTGCCACTGCTCAAATAGTGATTAATGACTTTTTCAGCCGCCGAAGCTGCAGTTTTCGCAGCAACAAGCGCCGCCTGTAGATCCGGTTTCACGTAATTTACCTTTGCCCTTGCCGCAACTTTGAAACCACAGTATACGACCCGCTATGGGCTCGGAGTTAAAACAGATCATTGCCATGTTTACGAACGACACTCTGGTGCTCAGTATTCACAACTCCACTGAGTTAAACTTGGCGCCCTTTGCACCCGGATCCTCAACACCTCCATGCGGCTTAATGCTCAACAATTAGAAGCCGTCACGCATTTCGAAACTCCCCTGCTGGTGTTGGCAGGCGCTGGCAGTGGCAAGACCGGAGTTATCACACGAAAAATTGCCTGGCTAATCGAAAAACAGCAGTACGCGCCACAATCGATCATCGCGGTGACGTTTACCAACAAGGCATCCAACGAGATGCGCGCCCGGCTAAAAAAGCAACTCGCCCCCAAACAGATGCGCGGCCTGATGATCGCAACCTTTCATCGGCTTGGCATGGACATGCTGCACAAGGATGGCGAGGCCATCGGATTGCGTAAGGGATTTACCATTCTTGATCAGGGTGATTCTTTAGGTGCAATGCGCGAGTTAATCAGCGAGGCCAATAGCGCCATCGAAGAGCGGGAACTGCAGGGAATTATCTCGCGCTGGAAAAATGAATTTATTGACCCTGTTCAAGCGCTAAACGATGCACAGGATGAGCGCGATCGTATAGCAGCCTTGCTGTACGCTAAATACAACGAACTGCTACGCGCCTGCAACTCGGTCGATTTTGATGATCTCATCGGTTTGCCAGTGACTTTGCTACGCGATCATCAAGACATACGCGAGAAATGGCGTGGAAGGGTCAGGCATTTGCTGGTTGACGAGTATCAGGACACCAACGCCGCTCAGTACGAGCTTGTTCGTTTGCTGGTTGACAAGTTCGGAGCACTCACCGCTGTGGGCGATGATGATCAATCAATCTATTCCTGGCGCGGCGCTCGCCCAGAGAACCTGATGGCGCTTAATACCGATTACCCCAACTTAAGAGTTATCAAGCTGGAGCAGAACTATCGATCCAGTCAGAGAATATTACGTTGTGCCAATGCGCTCATTAGTCACAACCCGCATGAATTCGAAAAGCGCTTATGGAGTGATCTGGGAATTGGCGACCTATTGAGAATATCAGTATGCAAACACACACTCGATGAGGCTGAATGGGTGGCGGCGGAAATCATGACACGCCACTATCAAAAAAATACCCGTTGGGGCGACTTCGCTATTCTGTATCGCAGTAACTTTCAGTCCCGTGCCTTTGAGCAGGCGCTACGCGAAAAGCAGATTCCCTACACCATCAGCGGCGGCAACTCGTTTTTCGATAAAACCGAGATAAAAGACATGCTGGCCTATCTTAAGCTGCTGGTAAATCCGGATGACGATACGGCGTTTCTTCGCTGCATCAACACGCCCCGTCGCGAGATTGGTCCAACCACTCTCGGCAAGCTGGGGCAACACGCACGCAACCGAGGCAAAAGCCTTTTTGCTGCAGCCCATGACATTGGTCTGGAATCCGTGCTTAGTGGCAAGGCATTGCACCGTCTTCAGCGTTTTGCCAACTGGCTGACGCTAACCGCTGACAACGCCGAACGAGGCGATACCCTGGCTGTTGTCAGAGGTGTATTTGATGACATTGATTACAGCGACTGGATCGAGAAGCAATTCGACTCCCCTCCCAAAGTACAACGTGCCCTGCAGAACGTGGAGGAATTATTCGCATGGGTAGAGCGATTATTGAGCGATGAAGACCAGAAAGAGCAACCTTTGTCAGAGGTTGTCCGTTCGTTATGCCTACATGACATGTTATCCCGGCAAGACGACGACGCCGATAGCAACGAGGTGCAGATGATGACGCTGCATGCCGCCAAGGGGCTTGAGTTTCCACATGTATTCATGGTGGGCATGGAAGAGGAGCTCATCCCTCATCGAAATAGTGTCGAGGCAGATACTATTGAAGAAGAACGGCGGCTTGCCTACGTCGGCATGACCCGCGCTCAACATACCCTGACATTCACGCGCTCTCGTGCCCGCCAGCAGTTTGGCGAGACCAATGCCTGTGATGGCAGCCGCTTTCTGGATGACCTCCCTCATGAGGATGTCGTTATATTAGGCGAGCTGGGAAAAGAAAATGTACAACAGGCCCGGGCTACCGGTAAAGACGCTCTGGAAGGTTTGAGAGCGATGCTATCTGGCGATTAAACTCACCGGCAGATTTGCACGATGCACAATAATTGTGCAGTCAATAGGTATCCATACCGTTTCATACTCACTCATTCACAGGGTGAAAACGTCGATATCTTTCGTAAAGTCGGTATCTGTTGAACGAAACAGCCATTGGTTCTCGTGGATATTCTTTTACGCAGTATCGCAAGGCCGTTAGCGTCTCATAATCAAGCGGCATTAAATAATTTGCAGCGGTTGAAATACGTTGAAACCGGCATATTCTCCTAGACTGCTTTACACATAATCAACTGCAACACTATGGCCCGAAAAAAGCGCGATGAATCAGTAGTCCTTGAGCCCGCCTCCGATAAGGCTGGCGATGCGCAAGCGTCAGGCAAGGAGCTGATTCTGCCCGAGCAGAATCTACCTACAGAACTGCTGCTGTTACCCATCTTCGAGCGCCCGTTCTTTCCTGCACAGGTTCAACCGCTGGTCATTGATGAAAAACCGTGGGAAGAAACATTTAGCCGATTAAGCAAGATGGATCATCATCTGCTGGGGCTGTGCTATGCCGGCGATCATGATGAACAGGACAAGGCATCACCCAACGACTTTGCCAAAACGGGATGTGTTGTGCGCTTGCATAATGTTGTCAGAGGTAATGGCAAGATTCAGTTCATCGCCCAGGGCATGCAGAGATTCTGCATTGAAAACTGGATCAGTCGTAAAGCGCCATTTGCTGCCAAAGTGTCCTATCCGACCGATCACACACGTAACACGCCGGAAATCAAGGCGTACGCCATGGCTCTAATTCAGGCCATAAAAGAGTTGATTCCACTGAATCCACTGTACAACGAGGAACTAAAGAATTTCCTCAATCACTTCAATCTGAACGACCCATCACCGTTGGCAGACTTCGCAGCAGCCATTACCACAGCCCTTGGGCCAGACCTGCAGGAGATTCTGGACACTGTAGATTTACAAAACCGGATGGAACGCGTACTGATTCTGCTGCATAAGGAATTGGAAGTTGCCCGACTGCAAGCGGAGATCCGTTCTGAGGTTGAGCAAAAGATGTCCAAACATCAGCGCGAATTTTTTCTGCGCGAAGAGCTGAAGATTATTCAACGCGAACTTGGCATTGCCAAAGACGATCGGACTGCCGATATTGATGAATTCAAGCTGCGTATGGAGACTCGCAACCCGCCTGAGCACGTGCAAAAGCGGTTCGATGAAGAGCTGAACAAGATGTCTATTCTTGAAACAGGTTCGCCAGAGTACGGTGTTACACGAAACTACGTAGATTGGGTTAGTTCCATGCCATGGGGCGTCCATAGCAAAGATAAATTATCGCTACGTTCCGCCAAGACAATACTCAATCGTGATCACGCCGGGCTTGAAGATGTCAAAGAGCGTATCCTTGAATTTTTAGCGATGGGCTCTTTCCGTGGCGAGGTTAGCGGATCAATCATGTTGATGGTAGGCCCTCCCGGGGTTGGTAAAACTTCGATTGGCAAATCCATTGCTGAATGCCTCGGCAGAAAATTTTATCGTTTCAGTCTGGGCGGCATGCGAGATGAGGCAGAGATCAAGGGTCATCGACGCACCTATATCGGCGCCATGCCGGGCAAGCTTGTACAAGCCCTGAAAGATGTTGATGTGTCCAACCCCGTGATCATGCTCGACGAGATCGACAAAATGGGTAACTCCTATCAAGGCGATCCAGCCTCAGCCATGCTGGAAGTGCTGGATCCCGAGCAAAATGGTGAGTTTCTGGATCATTATCTTGATCTACGCGTAGATCTGTCAAAAGTACTTTTCGTCTGCACAGCGAATCAGCTCGACACTATCCCGCGCCCACTGCTCGATCGCATGGATGTCATTCGACTTGGCGGCTATATCGCCAGCGAAAAACTGGACATTGCAACAAAGCACCTGTGGCCAAGGCTGCTGGAGCGCAATAATGTCAAGTCGTCTCAGGTGAAGATCTCCGAATCGGCGATAAAAACGCTGATCGAAGGCTATGCCCGCGAAGCTGGAGTCCGCAGCCTGGAAAAGCTACTGCATCGAGTCTTACGAAAGTCGGTGGTAAAACTTCTCGGCAAAACCAGGTCGGTAAGTATTACAAACCGGAATCTGGTGGAGTTTGTGGGCGAGCCTCCCTTTCGCCTGGAAAAACAACTCGGTGGCGTTGGTGTTATCACCGGTCTTGCATGGACCTCCATGGGTGGTGCGACCCTGCCTATAGAGGCAACACGGGTGCATTCACGGGATCGCAACCTTAAATTAACAGGCCAGCTTGGCAAGGTCATGAACGAATCTGCACAGATAGCGCATAGTTATGTCACCACCAATGCCAAGCTGTTTGGTATAGATCCCGACTGGTTCATGGAGAACGGCCTGCATATCCATGTACCCGAAGGGGCAACGCCCAAAGACGGACCCAGTGCCGGAATCAGCATAACCAGCGCGCTATTATCACTGGCACTAAATAAAAGCGTAAAAAAATCCTTCGCCATGACGGGCGAAATCACTCTCACCGGTGAAGTCTTGCCCGTTGGTGGAATTCGCGAGAAGCTCATTGCCGCAAGACGCATCGGTGTAAAAGATATTATTTTGCCAGAAGGCAATCGACGTGATGTCAGCGAACTACCTCCACATCTGGTAACAGGCCTGAAGATTTATCATGCCAGTCAATATCCGGATGTCTTTGATATATTGTTTGGCGCTAAAAAGAAATAAGTCGCTTTTGAGGCAAATGTCGCACAGCGGTTCAGTTCATCTGATCCGGTCTGTACGATACTGCTAATCGAGCAACAATATCCGGCGTGGTGTCGATTGCAACATCTTCACTAATCGATACCTCGTAGCTATAGCCTCTGTCAGCCATGTACCTGGCACCCAAAACAAGGTTTATTGCCGGGTCTCCCAGCTCTCGCAGAGCGCTTTTATAGAATGGGCCATGTCCATCAAGTTGCGCAATGAGCCGAAACTTTGTGTGTACCACGTACTGCACAGCCAGTGAGCCATAAACGACAATATTTTCTTGTCTGGCAAAACGCTCGCTCTGACCATTGAACAATACGCCGACTGCCAAGCCACCATGCAAACGCTTCTTGAAAGTCCAGACTGGAGACTGCCAATCAGCGAACAAATCCACTTCACCACTGCCGCGTAGTTCTGACGGATTACCCGTAGGCAGCTTGATGCCCACCCTCAGCATCGGAGCAGCATTAGTGGAGTCTGCCGTGGCAAAGCAGCCAAGTGCATGTTGCAGCGCAAATTCAACATCACCAATGCCGCTTTGTGGGCTACCTATGGCATGTTTGGTGCCGTTGGCATCACTGTACTCATAGCTCAGAGAATTAAAGTCAGTGTCATCCCGATTGGCATCGGGAAATCCGAAAAACTTGTGCCATTCTTCTATTGCCTGATCGAACGATCCTCCGGAATGAGCGACGAAGGGCACGGTTGCGGTGAACTGCCAACATGGACCCAGGCGTTGCCTGTGTCGAAGATCAAGACGTGTGGTTTCACCATCCAGAAGTAGCCGTTCGTCATCAGCAATCCCGCCGACAAATTCATTGGAATGCTCGATGCTCACTTGCCATTCGAGGGTTTGTACCAGCCTGGGTGCAACAACTGGCAAACCGAATACAGAGTTATAAGCAAACTGCGAGCGTTGCTGGAAGAAAGCGGAATCACCTCCCTGTTCGGCCTTCGACACACCGCCAAGAGTTAAGGCAAGTACTACTATCAGGCGACGAGACCAGACATCGATCAGGCAGATTGTGTGTTTTAAAAGAAAATTCCGAGAAAAGCGGTTTCGCAGCAAGTCACTAGATTTCACGACCAAGCTCTTGCCTGACGCGGGCTACGCTACGTTGCGCGTTGATTGACGCCGGGCTAATGTTTAATACCTGTTCAAAAGCCTCAAGTGCCGCTTCGAAGTTTTCATCCCTCAAAAAGATGAGCCCGAGGCCAGCTATAGCACCGAAGTGGCGAGGCTCTAACGCGATCGTCTGGCGGATATCAGCGACCGATTTTGCGCTATCACCCAGCAGGTAATAGAGCGTGGCCCGCTTGTTCCAGCCCTCCGCAAATTCAGGGTAGCTCTCCACCAGTTCATCGTTGATGCGCAAGGCAACCTTAAGGTCAGCGCCTTCCATCGCCTGAACAATTTGCGACATTAGCGTTGCGGATGCATCATCTGGTGCAACAAGCCATTGTTGCCAGATTTGCCCTTCGATCCTGTTAGCCTCTGATGGATCTGTAGCATCAGCCAGTTTATCGAACAACGCGGGTAGATTCGGCGCATTCTGGTCTGCTTGACTGGCAGAAAACCAACTTAAATTAACCAACATAAAAAGGCAGAAGATCAATGCCCGGGTCATTGGGTTTTTCATCAGCAATTTTTCTGGATTATCGATTAGCTCGGAAGACACGTGAACATCGTAAACACGACATCAATATAAACCGCTCCAGCAGAATGTCGCAGTTATTCGGAGAGTCGCTCCGAATCATTAACCATTTCAGCCAGTACGGCAGCTTCCCGATATCCCGGGACTTTTATCCCGCCATCGGTATAGATCAACGGTGTACCTTGAAGCCCTACGCTTTCAGCGAGGGCGACATGCTTTTCGATAGGGTTATCGCATGTCTTAGGCTCTATTTCACCTCCAGCCTTGGCATTAGTCATGGCCTCTTGCGGGTTGTCTGCGCACCAGACACTTTCAAGATCCTTATGTCCTTGAGAACCCAGACCGGCGCGCGGAAATAAAAGATATCGCACGCGTACTCCTTCCTCCAGCAGCGTATCCAATTCAGCATGCAGACGCCGACAGTAGCCGCAGGAGATGTCAGTAAAAACCGTGATGGCACGATCCGATGCAGTATCCGGCTCATAAATAAGCATTTCCTGTTCATCCATGCTCGCAATGAGCGTCATGTGCATTTTGCCAAGTCGTGCATCGGTAAGATTAGTTCGATCACTGAGCCTGATCAGACTGCCATCTATCAGATATTCTGCTGTTTCATCGACATAGTAAACCTGTCCATCAGTAAGGACCTCGTACAATCCTGGAATATCGCTTTTGCTAGCGTCGGTAAACGCAATGCCGGGGAGATTCACTAATAGCGCCTCTAGCACGCGATCTGTTTCAGATGCAGCGACACTCGCAGAGGCATCAGCAGGCTCTGCAGCGGCCTCACCTTCGATCTGAGTGGCTTCATCCATGGTTTCAGATGAATCCTCCGAGGCGAGATTAGCTTCGTCATCACTTTGTGTGCTCTTATCAGCATCCATAGCATGAGTCGAATCAGCACCTTTCTGAGTACTCTCATTAGCTTGCTGAGCGATTTCAGGGTCAGACGAGCTGCTCTGAGCATATACCTGAAGGAAACCAACCAGAGCGCTTGCGGCAACGCTGAGCGCAGCAACCAGAATTACTTTTCTTTTAAGTGTCTTCATGAGTTAGATTCTGCCCGTTTTAAGTCGATTTCGGCTCAAACTATTCAGTAAAGTTCCAATAAGTTTAAATAAGGACAAAATAACGTGAACTTGTCGCTCTTATGCCTGCCCCTGCGGCGCAATTATAGCACTGGCACGACTCACTCATTTTGAATGCAAGCGTGATGCCTTAAGTTCAACCGCGCGGGTGATGGCTCTTATGCAGCGACTTCAACCGCTCTGTTGCAACATGTGTATAAATCTGTGTGGTTGAAAGGCTACTGTGCCCCAGTAACATTTGTACGACTCTGAGGTCAGCATCATGGTTAACCAGATGGGTAGCAAATGCATGGCGTAAGGTATGTGGTGACAAATCCCTGGTTATTCCTGCAATGACGCCGTGAATACGAATGCGATGCCAAAACGCTTGCCGTGTCATTGCCTTGCCTCTAAGCGATAGAAACAGATCGCTTGTGGCACCTTTCTGTAATGCGGGTCTGGCCTGCTGTATATATTTATCAACCCAATGTGTTGCCACATCTCCCATAGGTACAAGCCGCTCTTTTCTGCCTTTACCCCAGACCCTGACAACACCTTGCTGAAGATTCACCTGGTCCACTGTCAAGCCGACAAGCTCGGATACACGTAGTCCACAACCGTACAGAACCTCCAGCATTGCCTTGTCCCGAAGTCCAAGATCATCGCCGGGCAATGGCGCATCAAGCAAAGCGCGCACTTCTGACTCGGTAAGAACTTTGGGCAATGGCCTACCGATGGAGGGTGATCGAATTAGCGCAGTGGGATTTTCTGTCAGAAGATTCTCTCTTATTGCCCACGCATAGAATTGTCGCAGAGCAGACAACAGGCGCGCAGCACTGCGAGAACTACTACCATCTTTCACAAGCGCGGAAAGACAGCGCATGATATCGCCGCCAGAAGCACTGATCAGTACTGCTGAAGGCTGTTCAGCCTGATGTTCTGTTGAGTTTATCCGAGAGAAGATGAATGCACGTAAATCTGTTGCATACGCGCTGATGGTGTGCAAACTCAGGCCACGTTCAATTAGCTGGCTATCGGCGAATCGTCGCAGCAATTGCTCATCAGCTTTGGCAATTGCTTGTACATTGGCCACTATTTTGGAGCACTTTGTTTTCAACTTGGCGTTAGCATACACACAAACTGGGAATTCGAAGGATACACATGAATCAGGCTGATGTTTCTACAGACGACTCTGATCCTAACGCCATAACGATCGAAGAGGCACGCGTGCGGATATGCCAGGGTCTGACTCCATGCATAGAGCATGATCTCATTAGCTGCTCTGCTGCGCTTGGCCGCGTAGTCGCCGACAATGTTGTCTGCGAAGTTAACGTTCCTTCATTTCGGGCATCTGCCATGGATGGATACGCTGTTCGTGTCAGCGAATGTGCCTCCCCGTTAGTCATCGCAGGCCAGTCTCTGGCAGGTCATCCTGGTGAGGATTCATTGATTGCCTTTGGCGCACAGAGAATTACCACGGGCGCTCGCGTTCCTGATGATGCTGATGCTGTTGTACAGCAGGAAAATGTGACGATTGTTGGCAATACCATCCGTGTGGATCAACAACCCGTGAAAGGTCTGCATATCAGGAACCCCGGAACCGATAGCGCCCTTGGCGACACTATCCTTCGCGTTGGTGAACGTATAGGTGCTGCTGAACGAGCCATATTAGCCGCCCACGGCGTCACCCATATAAAGGTTCTGCGCAAAATAAGAATCGCCGTATTTTCGACAGGTGATGAACTGATAGAACCTGGCAGCACATGTGAACCCGGGCAGATCAATGATGCAAACAGGGCTCTGTTGCTTTCCATGCTGGACGAGTCAATCGTTGAATTAACAGATCTTGGTATAGCTGCCGATACCGAACAGGATTTACAACGTGTGGTTGATGCTACCAACGATGCTGACCTTGTCATCTCCAGTGGCGGAGTATCAGTTGGTGATGCGGATTATGTCAAAACGGTACTTGAACAAAACGGGACTATGAACATCTGGAAAATTGCCATGAAACCGGGTCGGCCGCTGACATTCGGCTTTCTGGGGGAATCAAAAGCATTCTTTGGGTTACCGGGAAACCCGGTGTCGGCTGCATTAACCTGCCTGATGTTTGTAAAGCCTGCGATTGATTATCTTTGCGGCATCCGTGCAGACCACTTGCCGGCACTTGAGCTAAAACTGAAAAATGGATTAAAGAAGAGGCCGGGTCGCGTTGAATATCAACGCGCAATAATCAATCAGGACAGCACAGGAACATGGTCGGTAAGCACTACCGGACTTCAGGATTCGCATGTACTCACCTCTTTGCACAAGGCAAACTGTCTTATCGAGTTACCCATGACATCCAACGGTGCCAGCGACGGAGAAGTCGTCAGGGTGTATCCGTTTACGCACTTTGCACGGAGCCCGCTTTAGCCTCTGATCGAATGCAATCAGTGATTAAGCCCAGGGTTTACTTCGCGGAGTTTTAAACAAAACCTCGGCAAGGGACAGAAAGTACCGCTACATGAGCACTCAGACCCTCATCTGACGCCGTTCGAGGGCAATTCTGTTTGTGGATGTGGGCAGTTTTCGCAATTCTGAAATGCAGAAAGGGCGGTACAAAGCCGCCCTCTCTGAGAAAAGCGCTGATCATCTATCGGATCAGCAGGAATACCTTACTTGTTGCTACGCGCCTTCTTCTTACCGCGAGCTTTCTTCTTACCGCGGGCTTTTTTCTTGCCGGCAGCCTTCTTCTTACCACGGGCTTTCTTCTTGCCAGCGGCCTTCTTCTTACCGCGGGCTTTTTTCTTGCCGGCAGCCTTCTTCTTACCACGGGCCTTCTTCTTGCCAGCGGCCTTCTTCTTACCGCGAGCCTTCTTCTTGCCACGTGCTTTCTTCTTGCCGGCAGCCTTCTTCTTGCCGCGAGCTTTTTTCTTACTGGACGCCTTCTTTTTGCCAGCAGACTTCTTCTTACCGCGGGTTTTCTTCTTGGAGGCTACCTTCTTTGCAGCTTTTTTCTTGGAAGCTTTCTTTCCTGCTGCTTTCTTTTTACCGCGAGCCTTCTTCTTTCCTGATGCTTTCTTTTTACCGGCTTTGGCAGGTTTGGCCGCCTTCGCTGGTTTACTGATTCGAGCCATGGTGTAACTCCTGACTTAGTAGAAAAACAAAAAAACAGGAGCCATGACACCAGACTCCCACACAGGCCCCCCAATTCGACCGAGGCCAACACTGGGTGATACCCGTTACTGAACTACAAACTGACTGATACTACTTTGCCGGTTGGCATAGCAGGCAGACGTACCGCCACTAGCCTGCTAAACAACCGTAAACCTGTTAATCACTTGCCTGACTTGCTTGCCCTATCGTTGACGTTCCAACCTTCCCCACTTATTTCCGCTTGTTCCCAGGGAAGAAGCTAACATCGAAATATATGTTGAACGAAATGCTCCTGCATCTACTTCAAGGCTATCCAGTCAATCGAACAAATCACTTACTCACTCAATCACTCAATCAAACAAATCACTCAAGCAAATCACTCAAGCAAATCACTCAAGCAAATCACTCAAGCAAATCACTCAAGCAAACAAACAAACCGCTAAAACAATTTTGGTTTTTCAACCTTGGCTTAGCTCTCCTCAAACATCAAAGTCGCTGGATTGAACTTCGCCAAAGCTTGATAAAACAAAAAACAACGACATGATTGTTGTTGTATTTTCCATATAGTACAAAAAAATTCAACCGCAAGTTGTAAAACTGTAAAAAAAGTTACGCGGCAACTATAGCTAATCAATTTTATTTCGTACTGAAATTCGAAAGATACCCGTACCGCATATGCCGTGCCGATTTATCTTTTCACCGCGTATACAGTGTAATAACGCTAAACAATTAAAGCTATGCAAAACAGTACATCCACCATCAATCTTCTATTTCGACGTGTTGCTGCTTTTCTTTACGATTGTCTGCTACTCATCGCCATCTACTTCGTGATTACAGCCGCTGTGATTCCATTGAACGATGGTCAAGCGATTCGACACTGGAGTTATAAATTGTTCCTTGTTGTTGTGGCATTTCTGTTCTTTGACTGGTTTTGGAGACATGGTGGACAAACATTGGGAATGCGCGCGTGGCGTTTACGAATAGAAGGTACAGAACAGGAAAAAGTCACCTTCAAACAAACAGCTCACCGCTATCTGCTTGGCCTGTTTGCCTTCGGATTTACGTTCATCCACATGTTTACCAGTGACTCGCAACAGGCGTTACACGACCGCCTAAGCAAAACAAGAATTGTCAAGTATTACAATTAGTTAAAGGATTTCAACAGGGCGCTAATTTCTCTTTTGAATCATTACGACACACCAGATTTTCTCAAGCTGTACGCCTTATCCCGATGATTGCTATCAACAGAAAACTCAGCAAAGGCAACAATGCACTCAATGCAGGCGCAAGCCCGTTTGCAAGTGCAAGTTGAGTTAACAAACGGTTCATAAGTGTATAAAGAATGCCCAGAATGATACCAACGAAAATTTTTTGACCAGCACCTCCCGAGCGTTGTGATGCAAACACAAATGGCAGTGAAAGCATCAGCATCACGAGTGTGGAAAGTGGACTTGCCATCTTTATCCAAAAGGCTAATTCGATACGTCTACTGTCCAGTTGATTGTTGTTTAAATATCGCACTTGCTCATATAAATCCATCGCCGAAAGACTTTCTGGTGACACCGAAATACTTTTAAGAACATCGGAGCTTACAAGTGAAAAATTGGTATTTTTGACTCTATCGTCTTCGTTTCCGACAGAATTTCGACGTAAAAAATCTGACCAAAGCACATTATCAATCTGTTCCCGATGAGCGGTTTCACTATCAAAATATGTCACTGCAAGGTCTTGAAGTTGCCAATCATCGCCTTCAGGGTGCGCACTGGCTGCCTGTAAAGCAAGTACGATCTGATTATTATCAAATTGATGCACACTGACATCCAGCAACGTGAAATCGGGCATCACCGTACCGATGTTCACGTATCGATCAGCAGATTTGAGCCAAAGACCTCTTGAACCTTTTACTGACAATCGCTTTTCAAGCGCTGTCAGACGCAACTCTTCGGCAATCTGCTCAGACTTGGGCATAACGGTCTCCCCTACTACTGCGACCAGCAGCATAAGACCTACGCCCGTGACTAGAACAGCGCGAATAACTCGACTACTCGATATTCCGGCTGCCCGCATGACAGTCAACTCACTGTTGGATGCCAGCGTTCCAAGCCCCAACAAGCTACCAAGTAATACAGCTGGTGCAAACAAGAGATAGATTTTTCCGGGAATAGTAAGAAAAATGTACTGAGCGGCGCGACCTACCGTGTAACTGCCCTTACCTACATCATCGAGTTCGCTGATAAAAGCAAAAATACTCGCAAGTGTAACCAGAGTCAGTAATACCAGAAGACTGGTTAGCAGTATTGAGCGTCCAATATACCTGTCCAGAATCCCAAACATCAGCTTGTACGCCTGAATAGCCATTGCCAACCAACGCGTTTGGCCAGTAGCGCAACAATCAGGCAAATCACAGCCAGATGAATAGGCCATAACCCGACCCACGCTGGCACAGTACCCGCTGCAATCCACTTTCTCATCAAAACCAGCAAGTTGGCGTACGGAATGTAGATGAGTATGGCAATAGCGATCTTTCCGAATCTTCCAGCCCTGGGAGAGGTGTAGCTTAACGGCACCGCTAGCAGTGCCAGTAGCAAGGCTGCCAGCGGTATGGAAATTCGCCATTGCAGCTCAGCCTTGTCTTCCAGATCATCTGCGCCCCAGAGCTGCGTTAACGTCTTGCCTTTACGAATGAGTCTAGGCGCAGCCGGAGCTTCTCGTGGTCGAAGCACACCCTGACGCTTGAAATCGGTAATCATGTATCCAGGTTGGCCAGGAGTGCCTACGCTTGTTTGACCATCAGTGAAAATCAGATATTCATCGCCAGTTTCTACATCCTTTTGATAAGAGGCAATACGCGCACTGTCTACTGCAGGTTCGGTGCTTGCGTTTTGCCGATACATGAACACATCGTTGAATTGTGTCCTTTGCGGATTACTCCGTCTTGCGAAGAACACTGTGCGGCCATCACTTGACTCTACAAATTTGCCCGGCGTAACCAGACTTAGTGCTGATTGTTCGCGCATTTGCTGCTTGATGCTTTGCTCATAACGTGCAGCCCAGGGCGAGGCAAAAAGTGTCAATGCTGTTATCGCAAGAACACCCATAAGGCCAATCACAGCCGTGGGGCGCATGAGATCGAACCAGCCCACTCCACAGGCATGCATCACCGACATCTCATTGTCTCGATAAAATCGACCATGCGCCAGCATGATGCCAAGATACAATCCCAAGGGAATTAGTGTGACCAGAAGGTTGATGGATTTAACGCCCACCAGTAGCAAAAGCATATCGGCCTGAATGACCCCTTCACTCACCTGCGATAAACTGCGCCCGAGCACATTACCCACCATGATGACAAGCAGCACAACCAACACAGCAAGCCATGTCAGTAGCATCTCCTTCATCAGATATCTATCGAGAATGCGCACTAGGTAAAATAGGGGCGAATGCTATAGGTTGGCGGACATAGTAACGTGCTTGAGGACGCAGTACACTAGGCATAGGTTCTACGCATCAACGAGACAGAACAACAAATCATGAAGCCAACTATAGCCAATCGTCTGCCTAAATCAGTAAACAATGCCTGTCAGCTGATGTTTCTATTCAATGACGGCAGGCTAACAGGCCAAATACGCAAGTTCGACTCTGAAAACAACGGTCTTGTGAAGCACCTCCTCTCCTCTGATGACTTTACTGCTGAGAACGCGCAAACACTGTTGCTGCATGGCTTGCCTGGTGCCCTTTGCACTAGAGTGCTTCTTGTGGGATTAGGTAGTCGTAAAAATGCTGATGCCAGCTCCTGGAGTAGTGCGTGCAAGGCTGCCGCGTTGGCAATGAGTAAAACCCCCAGTAGCGCTGTTGTGAGTGATTGTCTCAGTAATATAGATATAGACAGCCTTGACGCTGTGACCATGGCGGAGCATTTACTATGTGAATTAACCAACGCAAACTACCGGTTTACATTGCACTCGACAACACCATCGACATCCTCTCTGGACGCGGTATACCTTAGTTGCGAGCGCAGCATTGTAGAAATAGCACAGCAAGCGGCTAATCTGGGTGTTGCCACAGCGAACGGCATGTCATTGGCGCGCGACCTTGGCAATCTGGCCCCTAATATCTGTACTCCAGGCTATCTTGCAGAACAGGCAGTGAAATTAAGCGAACAATTTAACCACTTCACTACCGAGATAGTGGATGAAGACGCCATGCACGCCTTGGGTATGGGGGCACTCCTGAGCGTATCGTCAGGCAGCGAACAGCCTGGCAAGCTTATTGTGATGAACTATCAGGGTAAAAAACGCGCAGGCTCTCCCATAGTGCTTGTTGGAAAAGGCGTCACTTTCGATACCGGTGGTATCTCGATAAAGTCATCCGAAGGCATGGATGAAATGAAATTCGATATGTGCGGGGCTGCCAGTGTATTTGGTGTCATGCGCTCGCTTGGCCAATTGCAACCGGAACTTAATGTCATTGGCGTCGTCGCTGCTGCCGAAAACATGCCTGATGGTCGTGCAACTCGACCGGGCGATGTAGTGACATCCATGTCTGGTAAAACCATTGAAATTCTTAATACGGACGCAGAGGGACGGCTCGTGTTGTGCGATGCACTGACTTATGTTCATCGTTTCAAGCCTTCTGTAGTCGTTGACATTGCTACCTTGACAGGTGCAGCAGTGATGGCACTGGGCCATCACAGAAGCGCAGTGTTCGGTAATCATCAAGGCACTATTGATGCGCTATTCGCTGCCGGAGATGCCAGCGGCGATCTAACCTGGCCCATGCCATTGGGTAGCGACTACATGGCCCAGCTGGATTCCAATTTTGCTGATCTTGCCAACATAGGCGGAAGAGCTGCTGGCGCTGTCACAGCGGCCTGCTTTCTTTCGTGTTTTGCTGAAGAGCTCAATTGGGCCCATCTGGATATAGCAGGCGTCGCCTGGAACAGTGGTAAAGAGAAAGGTGCGACCGGACGCCCGGTACCGTTATTACTTAAATTTTTAGTCCAACAAATAAAATCATGACCAGAATCGATTTCTATGTTCTTTCTGATTCAAGCGAAAACACTCGGCTAGACCTTGTATGCAAACTTGCCGAGAAAGCCTGCTCTCGAGACCAGAGGATACATATTTACAGCTCGAATCGACAGCTTCTGGGTCAGATTGACGCTCGACTTTGGGATTTTCGCCCGCTGAGCTTTGTCGGCCACAGATTATTACAAGAGGGGCATCTATTAAGTAGCGATGATAACGATCCCGTATTGTTGTCATCGGGGGAGCCGGGGCACGAACGCCAGCTGTTGATCAATCTTGATAGCCAGGTACCTGAATTTTTCAGTCGTTTTGAGCGTGCACTGGAAATCGTGAATAAAGAGCCAGAGATACAAACTGCCGGACGAACACGATATCGCTTCTATCAACAACGCGGATACCCGCTGCAGCATCACAATATGTGAATCGCACCTGTGACTATGGCATGTAACGTTTCACATTTGAGGTAAGACCTACTCTGGACTAATCTATAAATTTACTCCGAAGTAAAATCATGCAGCTACTAGACGATGTGCCAGTGCTCAGTGACATAGTCAAAGCCGGTGATGAGAACATCATCAAATCGGCAAGACGAGACCTTCTGGAAAGCATTGACGCGCTTGACCTGGAGCTACAGATTGATCAGATCATTAACCGTCATGTTGATGCCTTGCGTGTAGAGTTGCGGATACTGTTGCATCAAAAGTAGTGTCCTCACGCCACAATCGTATCCAATCCCACTTCCGCGCTTATGCAGTGCAGGCCGAGCAAGTCTATTCCATAGCTAAGCAACAAGAAGCGTATCGCCCGACCTTACAGCGCCGCGCTACAGTACACTATGGCTATGGATAAGACATACGACCCCAAAGCTATAGAGCAGAGTTGGTATTCAACGTGGGAAGAGAACGGTTATTTCAAACCTCAAGGTGATGGCGACCCCTATTGCATCATGATCCCCCCGCCGAATGTTAACGGCACATTGCACATGGGCCATGCGTTTCAGGAGACCATCATAGACGCCCTGATCCGCTACCACCGCATGTTGGGCGACAGAACGCTGTGGCAACCGGGGTGCGACCATGCCGGTATCGCCACGCAAATGCTGGTCGAGCGACAAATCAACAAGGAAGGCATGACTCGCCATGATCTGGGAAGAGAAAAATTTCTTGAGCGCGTCTGGCAGTGGAAGGAGGAATCTGGCGGCACAATTACCCGGCAGTTACGTCGACTTGGTGCCTCGCCTGACTGGTCGCGCGAGCGATTCACCATGGACGAAGGAATGTCAGATGCTGTTCGGGATGTATTTGTAAGACTGCACGATGATGGGCTTATCTATCGAGGCAAACGTCTAGTCAATTGGGACCCCGTTCTCAAAACAGGCTTGTCAGACCTGGAAGTGCTTAGCGAGGAGGAAAACGGCTCGCTCTGGCACTTTCGCTATCCGCTTACCGATGGATCAGGTTCAGTTGTCATCGCAACCACTCGCCCGGAGACTCTGTTGGGAGATACCGCCGTGGCGGTTCACCCTGAAGATGAGCGCTTTGCCTCCCTGATAGGTAAAACCATAACCCTGCCTCTGGTCGGTCGACATATACCCATCATTGCCGATGATTACGTTGACCCGGCGTTTGGCTCAGGTTGCGTAAAAATCACACCGGCCCATGACTTCAACGACCACGCCATCGGTGTGCGACATAAGCTACCCGTCATCAACATCCTGACCGATGATGCTGCGATGAACGATGAGGTGCCAGAGATGTACCGCGGGCTTGATCGGTTTGAGGCACGCAAGAAAGTGGTCAGCGATATGGAGGCTGCAGGTCTGCTGGTAGAAATAAAAGCGCATAAGCTTATGGTGCCCAGAGGCGATCGATCCAACGCCATCGTAGAACCTTACCTCACCGATCAATGGTATGTCGACTTGACCAGCAAGGTGCAGGAAGATGGTCGTCCCGGCGGGCACGCCGCTATTGTCCAGCCTTCACTGGATGTTGTGGCCGACGGAAGCGTCCGCTTTGTGCCCGATACCTGGACACGCACTTACAATCAGTGGCTAGAGAATATTCAGGACTGGTGCATCAGCAGGCAGATCTGGTGGGGGCATCGTATACCCGCCTGGTATGACAACGAAGGTGGTGTCTATGTGGGCAAGGATGAAGCCGATGTACGTAAAAAACACGCATTATCAGATTCAATCGCTCTCAGACAGGATGATGATGTGCTGGACACCTGGTTTTCATCTGCTCTGTGGCCATTCAGCACTTTGGGTTGGCCAGAGGAGACACCGGAACTGGAGATGTTCTATCCCGGATCTGTTCTGGTCACAGGCCATGACATCATCTTTTTCTGGGTAGCAAGAATGGTTATGTTCGGCACTTACTTTCGGGATGGTGAAGTGCCATTCAAGGATGTCTATATGCATGGTCTGGTGCGTGATAGCAAAGGCCAGAAAATGTCTAAATCCAAAGGTAATGGACTCGATCCGCTGGATATCATCGACGGCATTGAACTTGAAGCACTGGTAGCCAAGCGTTGTGCCAATCTCATGCAAGACCACAAAGCGGCCTCTATCGAGAAGCAGACTCGTAAAGAATTCGCTGATGGCATACCAGCCTACGGCACTGATGCACTGCGTTTTACCTTTGCCTCACTGGCCTCTAACGGGCGCGACATTCGATTCGACATGAAGCGCGTAGAGGGCTATCGTAATTTTTGTAACAAGCTATTCAATGCCAGTCGTTATGTGTTGATGAACACCGAAGGCATGGATCCTGAAAACGTTCCCACCCAGAGCAATGCTATCGACCGCTGGATTATCAGCAGACTGCAAAAGAGCGAAGCCGATGTAGCAACACATATAGCAGCCTACCGTTTCGATCTGGCGTCAGCCGCCTTGTATGAATTCATCTGGAATGAATACTGTGATTGGTATCTGGAACTTGCCAAACCCATATTGATGGGAGATTCTACCGATGCGCAGAAGCAATCCACTCGCATCACCCTTGTACGAGTGTTGGAAACAACACTTAGACTCGCACATCCTTTCATGCCATTTATTACTGAAGAATTATGGCAACAGGTAGCCCCTCGCGCAGCCAAGTCAGGCCCAACTATTTCATTACAGCCCTACCCGCTTAGCGACACATCCAAAATCGATGAAACCGCCATTGCAGAGATCGAGTGGGTCAAGCAGGTTGTCATGGGTGTTCGTCGTATCCGTTCGGAAATGAACATCAATCCAGGTAAAAAGCTACCGCTGCTGTTTGCTCACGCGAGTGAATCCGATCTTGTCAAGTTGCAGGCGCACCGCAGTTTGCTTGTGTCTCTGGCAAAGCTTGAGGCCATAGACATTGTCGAAGCAGGTGAACCAGAACCGGAGTCCGCCGTAGCGCTCGTCGATCATCTGAAACTGCTTATCCCCATGGCCGGGCTCATCGACAAAGATGCTGAATTAGCGCGCCTATCGAAGCAGATCGATAAATTGAACAAAGAGGTGGCCCGCTTGCAAGGCAAATTGTCGAACAAGGGATTTACCGACAAAGCACCTACAGCTGTTGTAGCCATAGAGCAACAGAAACTGGACGATGCGCAAGCAGCATTAAATGAGATGAAAGTACAGCAAGAAAAAATTGCCGCCATGTGAAACAATTCGGCGGGAATAACACTAAACCTGGCTCGTTACACAATAAAGCACCTGATGCATACGTATAGGAGGATCAAGATCCAGCCAAACCCCGGATACCCGCCGACGTGTGAATGACGGCACTAGAATTTGTTTCATTAGATCCAGGGCGTCCTGTTGAAACGCCCTAGCTTGTTGCCAGCACATACTGCACCAGTAGCCAGACGAAAAACAGGAATAGTAGCGTACCCACAATGCCGCCTACGATGAAGTGGATTGGCTTACCCTGGGTGAAGTCCCGCTCACGATTTTTGCGAGATTGCACACCGATCATTGCAGCGCCGACACTTTGAACAACGTTCCAGAAACCTGTGCCGGATCGTTCGTGATTCGCCAGCTCCTCCGGTTCAACCTTGTCTTGTGAATCGGCAGAGTTTGCCATCAGAAACGAATTCCAGCCTTGGCAGAATATGTGCGAACATCTCCAGTGCGATCTAGCTCAAACGTCAGGGCAATGCCTAAATTTATTGTCGCTCCAAGAAAAAACTTGTTCTCTTCAATCGTCTCATTGCCAAGCCCACCAATGTTGCTGGGGGTAGATTTGCTCTGCATATACCCAACGCCTGCATAGGGCGTAAGCATCAGAAATCCTTTTGAAATACCCAGCTCAATCGCTGAAGTATGAAAATCAAGCGTATCCAGACCCAAAACCTGAGAATAAGTAGCTCTCACGCCAACTGAGGGCGTGAGCACTCCTCCATCAATAATTGCAAAGCGGAGTTCACCGCCAAGGATGGTCGCATCTGAATTGGGTACAACACCTAATGATGCACCTACATTCAAACCGAACGGCAATCCTTTTAGCACCTGCACTTTCGGCACAATAAGATCGCTGCCACTGAAATCGCCACCACTGGCCAGATCATAAACCTCACCGCTCACATCAGTACTGGTAATGGCCACGCCGATATCGAATCCAAGAATTCCCAATGACTCTGGTGGTGCGACACTTCGGTAGTGAGACGCGGCACCCAGGTCTTCTGAAAACTCAATGAACTGCTCTTGATTGAGCGCCTCAATCGTGTCGAAGGTAGCCGCTGAGACAATACCGCTCAAACCGACACCGGAAAGAGCCAGCAGAACGCTAAGTACTCGTTGTGATCGTAATGTTTTCATCAGATTTTCTCGGATAACTTTCCATCAGTCATCATATTTACTTCATGAAGAATGTAAGGCAGTAGCTTTTTCAAGCGCTTCCATACTGTCCAGCAGTTGCTCTTCGAAAGACTCAACCTGTAAACGCGCCGCCGCCTCTGCATTTAATAGCTCATTCAATTGTGGTTTGTTTTCTACAGTATACAACTCCTGTTCACCAAGCTTTTCTCTCACATCTGAAAGTGCACGAGTCGCTACGTCTAACTGTTTCTCGTGCTTGTTGATTGCCTTACTCAATGGTGCAAGCAGTGCGCGAAGCGTCGCCTGATCGCGTTTTTGCTGGCGTCTGTCAGCGGATACAGCCTCTGACGCAGGGTTTATTCCTGCCTCTTTAGATGTATTGACCAGGGTGCTGCCGGTATTTTTCCCACTCGTATATTCCACAATATCCAACACAGCAGCAGCCTCCTGTGTGCGTCTTTTTGATAGCCATCGGGCATACCCATCCAGATCATCATCAAACGGGGTTAATGAATGGTCTGCAACCAACCATAGCTCGTCTACTACCGAGCGCAGCATGGTTCGATCATGTGAGATAACCAACAACGCGCCTTCAAACGACACCAATGCATCGGCCAATGCCTGCCTCATATTAATGTCCAGATGATTAGTTGGTTCATCGAGTAACAGTAAATTGGGCCTGGATTGCACAATGAGTGCAAGTGCCAGGCGCGCACGCTCGCCACCGGATAAGGTTGCAGCCGACTGAAGTGCCTGGTCACCGTTAAAGTCGAAACCACCAAGGTAATTTCTTGCTTGTGCATCACTTAGTGTTGGATCGTGTGATTGCAAGGCTTGTAGCGGCGAATGATCAGCACGCAGTTGATCTACTTGATGCTGCGCAAAATAACCAATAGATAGTTTCTGTGCAGGGGTTCTCGTGCCTGTACTTATGGGTAAAGAGCCGGTGAGCGCTTTGATCAAGGTTGACTTACCTGCGCCATTCACCCCCAGCAGACCAAATCTGTCACCGCTCTGGACGGTAAAGTTGATATCGCGCAGTACCGGATCACCGCCGTAACCGACATTGCACTTATTTAGCACGACCAAGGGGCTGGGCATAGCGCCCGGTGTCTGAAAACCGAACGTAAACGGTGATTCGATACGCACGGCTTGTGTCTCACCAAGACGTTCCAGCATTTTGAGTCGGCTTTGTGCCTGCCTTGCCTTGGTGGCCTTGGCGCGGAATCTGTCAACAAAGCCCTGAAGCTCTTTGCGACGCGCCTGTGTTTTCTCATGTAGTGCCTGCTGACTAACCAGCCGAGCAGCACGCCATCTTTCGAATGCACTGTAGTTGCCCGTGACAAGGGTCGCCGTTTGAGTCTCTATATGCAGTGTTGTATTGGTGACCGAGTCCAGAAACTCACGATCATGCGAAATCAGTATCAGAGTCCCCTCACGTTGCCGTAGCCAGGATTCGAGCCATAGCACTGCATCCAGATCCAGATGGTTGGTAGGCTCATCAAGCATCAACAATTCATTGGGACTAATGAGCGCCTGAGCTAGATTGAGGCGCATTCGCCAACCACCAGAGAAGCTGGCAACTGAATTACCATGAGAATCGATACTGAAACCGAGCCCGTGTAGTAAAGCGCCAGCGCGAGACTTTATCGTGTATCCACCGCATTGTTCGAACTCGGCAAGTCTGTTGGCCAGTTGCTCGCCCTGATCATCACCGCAGGCATCAATCGCGGCCTCTAGCTTACGTAATCGCTGATCACCATCAACGACGTAGTCCAGAGCTGAACGTGAGGATGAGGGAGTTTCCTGAGCAACATGCGTGATCCCGATATTCTGTTGCAGCGAGATAGTCCCGGTATCGGCTTCAAGCTCACCCTGAATCATGGCAAACAGACTGGACTTGCCACAGCCATTGGCACCCGTCAAGCCAATTTTCTGACCTGAGTGAATAACACAACTGAGTTCGTGGAATAAAAGTTTACCGTCACGTCGACACGCGACATCGTTAAAGCTGAGCATGTCTGAATATTACGCTCTCACTGGTAGCTACAGGTTGTTAAGGGCACATTATTCTTCGTTTGGAGATAGCTTGTCCGGGAATTAGCTGATCGACCGACATCCCGATATTTCAGGAGCCTGAAATATGACGTTGACGGACCACTTGTGTCGACTGTTAATCGACCCGTTAAAGGCATCTGCTATCATCTACGCATCATATATTGAAGGATGGTTCCATGAGATCCACACGTTTCTCCCCATTAGCGCGATTGGCCACATTCTTCGTTGCAGCCTTGCTCCTCAGCGGCTGCGGGATCAACAATATTCCGACTTACGATGAAGCGGTAAACGGCAGATGGTCAGAGGTTCAAAACCAGTACAAACGCCGTGCCGACTTAGTACCTAATCTGGTAAGTACCGTCGAAGGCTTTGCCGATCAGGAACGTGATGTTCTCACTGAAGTAACTGAGGCCAGAACTCGTGTATCCCAGATGAATATCTCTCCAGAGATGCTTTCCGATCCAGAAGCATTTCAGCAGTTTCAGGAAAATCAGGGGGCACTGAGTTCAGCGCTACAAAGGCTCATGGTAGTAGTCGAGGCCTATCCAGACCTTAAGTCCAATGAAAATTTTCTGGCACTGCAGCAGCAGCTCGAAGGCACCGAAAACAGAATTGCCGTAGCACGCCGTGACTACATAGGTGCCGTTCAACAATACAACACGGAACTGCGAACTATTCCGGGGCGCTGGTGGGCTCGTTTCATGTATCCGGATATGGAGCCCAAGGTTAATTTTTCGGTCAGTGAAGAAGATGCCGTTAATCCCACGGTTGAGTTCAACAAAGAATAACTCGACACAAAAGCTCCGTGACTCACTTCTATCGAAAACCCGGATTGAGCAATGCTGTGTGCAAGCTGGTATCAGCGCTGCTGCTGAGCGTCCTCGCCTGTTTTCAATTGGCTTTCGCACAGAGTTTTCCTCCGTTGACCGGGCGTGTTGTTGATCAGGCACAGTTACTCGATAAAGTCCAGGAAGCATCCTTGAGCGCTCAACTGGAAGCCCACGAAGCGCAGACCAGCAATCAGCTTGTTGTCGTGACCATTGCAGACCTGGAAGGATACGACATTGCCGATTACGCCAACCGCTTGGGGCGTGAGTGGCAGATTGGAACGGCAGACAACGACAATGGTGCACTGTTGCTGGTGGCTCCAACTGCTCGCAAGGTGCGCATAGAAGTGGGCTATGGCCTGGAAGGGGCGCTGACAGATTCGCTATCAAGCATCATCATTCAACGCGAGATTCTGCCAGCGTTTCGCGACAATGACTATCCGCAGGGCATTGAACGAGGCGTGGGTGCGATACTTCAGGCGGTCAAGGGCGAGTACACAGCCCCCACGTCGGCCGCGAAAAATAATGGCACTGCAATGACCAGCGCGGTTGGTAATTTCATACCGTTGATTTTCATAGCCATGGTTGCCATACCGGAATTGTTGCGTAGATCAGGTCTTCGTAAGGCGGCAAATGGGGCGTTTCCTTCCGGATTCGCGGGTCTTCTTGCAACCATTATCACCGGTAATTTACTTATCGGTCTCGTCATCGCTGTAGTTGTTTTCCTGTTTGTTTTTTTCAAAGGCTCTGGCAATGGAGGCAATGGCCCATCATCGCGACAAGGTGGGCGTTATATCGGAACCGGCGGAATAGGTGGTGGTGGATTTGGCGGCGGCGGCTTTGGTGGCGGTGGTTTCGGTGGCGGTGGCGGTAGCTTTGGTGGCGGCGGCGCTTCGGGGAGTTGGTAGATGGCATTTTTAACTGAAGAAGAAAAATCTGCGCTATCGGCAAAAATCAATTATGCAGAGTCTCGCACGCGTGCAGAGATTGTTACGGTCATTGCTCGCCAGAGCGATGGCTACCGTTATATTCCTATTCTCTGGGCGGCGCTTGCGGCCCTCAGTCTCCCGGGCATCTATTACGCTTACCTTGCCTTGACAACCAGCGGTTGGATAGAGTCGGGCCATATTGTCAATGTCAGCTCATGGCTCTATGCATTTCAGGTATTGGTGTTTCTGGGGCTTGGAGTGTTGTTTCAAATTCCTGCCGCGCGACTCTGGATTATCCCCACATCAGTCAAGCAGCAACGTGCCGCAAGACATGCGCGCGAACAGTTCTTCTTACAAAATCTACATCAGACGGAAGGTCGAACAGGGCTGCTGATTTTTGTATCAGTAGCTGAGCACTATGTTGAAATCATTGTTGATTCAGCCATTGCACAAGCGGTGGACAATGAGCTCTGGTCCAAAACCGTAGAAGAATTTATAACGCATGTTCAACGCGGGGACATCGCCCAGGGCTTTGAGAAAACCATTGAGCAGTGCCGGGAAATTCTCTGGCAGCATTTCCCGGCCCCCGAAGGTCGGCCTGATGAACTACCTAATCACCTGATTGAAGTGTGAGGACAGCAAACGCTTATTTTGTGATTGCCAAATGATTCAACTTGATGATGCTGTATCAGACAAGGTGTTATCGCTGACCTCGTCCGCCAGCAGAAATGTCACAAATGCCATTGGAGCAAGGCTCAGCAACGCGTAGCGAAGGCCAATAGCGTCAGATAAAAATCCGATTACCGGCGGTGCGACAAGAAACGCTGTAAAAGCAACCATGTTGAGTGCCGCCACATTATCAGCGGATGAGCGACCCGGCCGATTAGCGGCAGCTGTAACGGCTAGTGGAAATACGATGGCAACGCCAGCTCCGGAAATGGCTGCACCGATAAACACCCACAACGTACTGGGTGCCAGTGCGAAAATGCAAATACCGACAGTTGATGCCAGGCCGGATATACGAATAACCCTGGTTTCACCGAAACGTTCCGAAATAGCATCACCTGAAAGCCTTACGATGGCCATCACCACGGAAAAAAACGAGTAGGTTACTGCAATGAGTAATGGGCTTGCTGACATGACATCACGCATAAACACAGCCGACCAATCAATGAACGCCCCCTCTACCATCATGATACCCAGTGGCATGATGCAAAGCAGCAGAATAGCCTTGCCAGGCAAAGTAAACAGACCAGTGACTTTCAAGTTGCTGGATTTCACCCCTGCCCGGTCAGACACAGGCACCGACACATCAGCACTCACCTTGGCCGGTAATCGGGGAAGCGAGGTGGCTACAAAATAACCACCGAGTGCAATCAACGGCATGATGATGACAAAGTGCGTGCTGACGCTGACACCCTGTTGAGCAATAGCGCCTCCCATCAATGCACCCACCATGGTGCCAATGCTCCAGAATCCATGACAACGCGACATCAGACGCTTAGCTGCAGCCTTTTCGATGCGCGCAGCTTCGGTGTTCATCGCAGTTTCTATCATGCCGACTGCCATACCACTGATGCATAGAGCGAGCATTGCCTGGGCAAGGTTCTGGGCTAAAGCCGGGGTGATGAATAGCAACGCCCACAAAGGCAAAAACACACGGCAACCGGAACGCAATCCTATGTTCTGAATGATTCTTCCAGCGATGGAAAAACCTATTAATGTACCCAAGGGCATGCTGAGAAGCGCCAGCCCGAGCTCAGCGTCTGATAAGCCCAGATTATCCTTGATGTCGGGTATCCGTGGAATCCACTGGCCGATTACAGAGGATTCGAAGAAGAATACGCCAAAGATTGCCCAAGTGGCAGACCTGTCCAACATGCAGTTCATTCCCAAGCGTTAACAGCTGTGGAGCTTACTCCTTAACTGCGCACATCGGAAACAATTTGCCATTAGGCAGGTTTGTTTATCGGCACTACCTTGTCACGGCCATGGGTATCCAGCTGATTCAAATATTCACGAAATTCAGGGCCGACTTCGTCGTGCTCGAGAGCATACTCCACCTGCGCCTTGAGATAACCCAGCTTGCTTCCACAATCAAATCGCCGTCCTTCGAAGTTGAACGACAGAACTCTTTGCTCTTTCAGGAGCTCGGCAATTGCATCAGTAAGCTGGATCTCATTACCCGCTCCGCGCCCGGTGTTTTCAAGCAGATCAAAGATTCGTGGTGTCAGTATGTAGCGCCCCACGACGGCAACATTGCTTGGCGCTTCGTCGACGGCTGGTTTTTCTATAATGCCTGAGACTTCCATAAGACCTTTCTTTACCTCTTCACCATCGACAATTCCGTACGAGCTGACATCTTCTTTTGGAACCGGCTCAGTTCCGAGAATGGAACAATGCTGAAAATTGAACAGATCGACCATCTGCTTCAGACAAGGTTGATCTGAAAAATTGATAAGATCATCGGCCAGGATGACAGCGAAGGGCTCATTGTTGACTACGGGTCTGGCACACAGAACAGCGTGTCCGAGACCCAGTGCCTCTGACTGACGGATAAAAACGCAGTTAACATGTTTGGGTAGTATGCTGCGCAATACTTCCAGCATTTTGTGTTTTTCTTTGGCTTCCAGTTCTCTTTCCAGTTCATAAGCGGTATCGAAATGGTCCTCGATTGATCGCTTGTTTCGGCCCGTGACAAAAATCAGTGTATCGATACCCGCAGAGACCGCCTCTTCAGCAGCATACTGGATGAGCGGCTTGTCGACGACGGGTAGCATTTCCTTGGGATTGGCCTTGGTGGCGGGTAAAAATCGTGTACCCATACCGGCTACTGGAAATACTGCTTTCTTGATGGCTTTCATGTGTTCTCCGACTGAAGACTAGAGCGATATGGTGTGTCCAGAGCGCTCTGTCATTCTTAAGTGAAAGTTCTTGATGAATTGATGAGCGATGCACTTACTGAATGTGCCTGTTTATTTGATAACATCTGTATTAGTGATTCCGAGATATAATTTGCTATTGCTTAGTGTAGGACGCTCTGCAGCGCAGATTCCTCAAACTTTTTGTGATTTATACCAAAACTGAAAAAGAGACCTCTGCCATGACCTTCGTAGTGACTGAAAACTGCATCAAGTGCAAATACACGGATTGCGTGGAGGTGTGCCCAGTTGACTGCTTCCATGAAGGTCCCAATTATCTGGTCATTGACCCCGATGAATGCATAGATTGTTCCCTTTGTGAACCTGAGTGCCCTATAAATGCAATTGTCGCTGAAGAAGACATGAAACCTGAGGATGAGCCGTTTTTGCAACTCAACGCAGACCTCTCAGCCATCTGGCCAGTGATTACCGTGCAAAAAGACCCACCGGAAGATGCCAAAGAGTGGGAAGACAAACCCGATAAGCTTCAATACCTGGAGAGGTAACCCTCTGCCATACTTATTGTAAATGGAAGCCTCACTCACTCGTGGGGCTGCAGTCCGGCGGGCCTGCAATCTGTGTGTTATGTCTAATTATACTGATTCATCGAAAAAACCGTGTTTCAAGATCGTAAAGTTGCTTGTTTGTATTGTCGGCTGCCGCGAATTGAAGTTAATAGTTCGTAATTTATAGTCCCGGCAGCTTTGGCGAGCATATCTACACTGGCCTGCTTGCCCCAAAGCTCAGCTCTATCGCCGATTCGAGCGTCAGGAATCTTACGTAAATCTACCGCGAAAGAATCCATGGACACCCTGCCGATGACAGGGCAGGAAAATCCTCCAACCATTACAGTGGCCGTCTCATCAAGCACTCTCGGTATTCCATCTCGATAACCTAGCCCTACATAACCTACAGGCATATCTTCCGGGCAATGATAGCTTTGGGCATACCCGATACCTGCGCCACTGCGCATGCTTTTAACGGATATAAGCGGCGCTGAAACCGTCATGGCGGGAACCAGTGCTACCTCGTCACGAAGAGCTCTATCCAACGGATTACACCCATAAAGCATGATTCCGGGTCTGGCCCAATCTGACACCGCGTCCGGCCAGGCGAGTACGGCAGCCGAATTCGCCAGACTACGCTGCATGGGCCGTCGCGGAACAATATTGCCAAACGTCTCAATTTGTGAGGCGGTAAATGGGTTATCGGGTTCATCCGCACAGGCGAAGTGCGTCAGCATGCCGTGCCATGAAATACCTTCATCCCGAGATAGTATTTTTTCAGCCTCAAAGGGCTGAACACCTAATCTCCCCATACCAGTATCCACTTTCAGCCAAGCGCTGAGTGAATGTCGCTCTGCACATTGTCTGTACCAGCCGTACTGATGTAAATCGTGGATCACAGGCCAGAGATCATTGTTCACAAGTTCCGCACAGGCCTCCGCATTCTGCGGGCCCTGCAATACAAGAATGGGCTGAGCAATGCCTGCGTTGCGAAGCTGTAGCGCCTCATCTACGGTCACCACTGCAAATCCGTCTGCAAAACCCTCATCAGACTGCCTGCTATCTATACCAGGCGGGTTACCTGATGGTCGATTTGCTTGAGGCGAAAGTGCATGTGCCACTTCAACTGCACCATGCCCATAGGCATCAGCCTTTATCGTTGCAAACTGAAGTGAACCTGAGCTGCAACGTCTTGCTGTAACCAGATTACTGCGCACGGCTTCCAGATCGATTTGTATATCGACGGAACGCAGGCTTTGCTCGGGATGTGAACTGCCAAGCTGGCTTGTTTCTGGAACTCTATCAGGCATCATCAGGCATCGGCAATCAGGATAACCGCTTTCGCAGGTATCACGATATAAATTCGTTGGTATGACAAACAAACAGTGCCAATCAAGTAAATTCCCCCGACATGATTTCAGGCGAATAGTTTTCGAAACGCGTGTAACGGCCCAGAAAAGTCAGATTAACAGCGCCTATGGGTCCGTTACGCTGTTTGCGAATCAGAATTTCGGCACGGCCTTTGCTCGCCTCATCCTCCGGGTTATACACCTCGTCACGATAGATAAACATGATTACGTCTGCATCCTGCTCAATCGCTCCGGATTCTCGTAAATCGGACATAACAGGGCGTTTATCAGGACGTTGCTCAAGGCTTCGATTGAGCTGAGAGAGAGCAATGATAGGCACCTGCAACTCTTTCGCCAAAGCTTTCAGCGATCGGGAAATTTCTGAAATTTCGGTAGCCCGGTTTTCCCGGTTGTCACTGACCTGCATAAGCTGCAAATAGTCGATCACGATAAGACTCAAACCGTGCTCGCGAGCAAGTCGCCTTGATCGCGCCCTCAGCTCTGTTGGAGTCAGTCCTGGTGAATCATCAATGTAGACATTTCTCTTCTGATTCAGGAGAGTGATAGCCGAGGTGATACGTGGCCAGTCCTGCTCTGCCAATTTGCCAGTTCGTAGTTTTTGTAACTCGACGCGCCCCAGGGAAGCTATCATCCGCATGCCGAGTTGCTCGGCAGGCATTTCCATACTGAAGATGGCGACCGGCGCATCGGCTTCCATGGCGGCATTTTCCGCAATATTCATGGCAAAGGTTGTCTTGCCCATGGAGGGTCGGCCAGCGACAATGATCAAATCGGATTTTTGCAGGCCACTGGTTTTTTCATCCAGCTCAGTGAAACCTGTGGACAGGCCTGTAATAGCGGCATCAGATTCGAATAAAAGATTGATACGCTCTATCGCATCGGACAATACGCTTTTTATATCGTGGAATCCACCCCCGCTTTTTGCCGTCTGATCGGCAATTGCGAATACCTTGGTTTCCGCAACGTCGAGCAAGTCCTTGGCCGTACGTCCATCTGCGTCATAAGCACTATCGGCTATTTCATTGGCCACACCAATTAGCTGTCTGAGAACCGAGCGTTCACGAACAATTTCGGCGTACTCTTTGACATTGCCTGCACTGGGCGCGACCTCGACAAGCGCGCCAACGTAATGCAAGCCGCCAGTATCCTCCAGATCACCGTGCGTTTGAAGCCATCCGGTAACGGTCACCACATCAGGATGCCGACCTTCAGTGGCCAGAGCAGAAATGGCGCGGAAAATCAGCTTGTGACTTAATTGATAGAAGTCGCCTTCAGCGACGGCTTCCGACACTTTATCGAACGCCTCGTTGGCTTCGAGCATCAGAACGCCCAGAACGGCCTGTTCAGCCTCTATGGAGTGCGGCGGTGCGTGATTTGCCCGACGCGATAGTGTCTCCAGAAGCTCCTCTGTATTACCTCTGGAAGAGCCTCTGCCGGATCTGTTTGACTTATAGGCTCGATCGCGTTGGCCCGAAGCAGGCGAAGATCCACCGTAGACAGGCATTGATGGCGCAGTGGGTGCCTGGCCAGACAATGGCGGACCGAAGCCGAAATCTTCAGGCGAGGCATCGAAGGGCACACCGTGCTCATCCTCCCCGGGACCCGAGGGAATGTCGAAATCATCTGGCGTATGAACCATCCGTGAAACTGCTCCGACAATCTGAACGCGGCATCAGGTGCAATAGCCACAGATCAGCACGATTTCACCGTGCTTTTGTTGGAAAGGGTTGTGGCAAAGCACCCTGCAAGGGGCGGCTGTGAATGTTTTGGCTATAGAGCCTTGTTTGAAGAGGCAATCTGGCGATTCACAGCCCGGTTATCAACTCTACGGTCGACTATAAGATACCGTATTTTTTTAAACTTCCTCACCCACAACGTTAACAATCACTTCTGCATCGACATCGGTGTGCAAGTGCAGCGTAACCGGATGCTCTCCAACGTTTCGCAAAGGCCCTTCGGGTAATCGAATTTCCTTCTTTTCCACAGACTGGCCTGCAGCTTCGAGGGCCTGACGAATTTCTTCGGTTCCTATAGAGCCGAATAATTTACCTTCAGTCCCGGAGCGCGATGTGATACTGACTGTCATACCGTCGATCGTACTCTTCCGGGCGTTAGCACTCGCAAGAGCGTCAGCTTGTTGTTTTTCAAGCTCCGCGCGGCGCTGCTTGAACGCCTCCACGTTATCAGGTGTCGCCATTTCAGCTTTGCCCTGAGGGAGCAGAAAGTTACGGGCAAAACCTGACTTTACATCGACGAGATCGCCAAGCAATCCAACGTTGTCAATCTTTTCAAGCAATATAACCTGCATGAATATTCTCCTAAAAATTTATTCGAAATTACTGCTCTTCCGTACGACGCAGCTTGACCATGTTGTCTGCAAGCCCTAGCGCCGAGAGAAGAAGCACTGTGTGCGGCAACATCAGCATCACGTATATACCGTGTAGCCAAAAGCGATGCATACCGCGTTGTTTAACCAGAGCATGCGCTACTGCGAGCCCCTGAATGAAAAATGCAAATATCACCAGAATGGCGATTGCACCGAAAACCTGACCTCCCGCAAAAAGGGATAGCAAAATAATGATGACGCAAATGAAAGCTGTATTACGACCCAGACTCAAGGCATGAAACTCTTTTTGAAAACCACCTGGGTTAACCAGGCCAGCCTGCCACGACCGAGCTGCAAACAGAGCGCCCAGGGCTACAGTCATTACAGACAATCCCATGGCAGCAGTCATCATGTTGGCCATTGCCATGATGAACTCCTCACGCTGCTCTTCGGTGATCAACGGTGCATTGCCCGCAGACTCTGGCAACGAGGCCGTAGCCCCCGCACCCACATCACCGAACTGACTACGCCAGAAAGCGGTGGTATCGCCCATGACCAAAGCCAGAACAATAACCGACAAAACGCCGCATACAACGATCGAGAGCACAGCAGGCTCCAGCTTGACCGTGCGAGCCAACACAAACGCCGAGACTATTGCCGGTAACCAGAAAATAGTCGCTATTAATGGTATGTGAGCAGCTGTTCCGTAGAGAGCCAAAGACACCACAATCAGTAGAAGCAGACAACCACCGACAACCTGCAACGCAGACATCTCTCCATGACGCAAAGCTACGAAGGCTACAACTGCTGCACTGGCTATCAAGCAGGCCATGGAAAACAGGCTGGCGAAAAGCACTAATCCTGCAGCACCACTGGAGACCATCAACGCTGGAATCCAGAGAGCTGCCAGTAGTAGCACTGCCGCCAGTGCGGCAGCAATCCATGGACCACGATCTGCTATGCGAGCCAGCGCTATCATGATGACCCTGGATTAGTAAGCCGAGTAAGTTACGTGGATACCGTATGGCACAGAAAAATCAACCCGTGCCGGATTCATTAGTGCTGATCGGTATAGGGCAACAGCGCAACATATCGTGCACGCTTGATTGCTGTAGCGAGCTGACGCTGATAGCGAGCTTTTGTACCTGTGATTCTGCTAGGTACGATTTTACCGGTTTCGGTTACAAACCCCTTGAGTAGTTCAAGATCCTTGTAATCTATTTCAGTAATGCCTTCAGCGGTGAAACGGCAGTATTTACGACGTCGGAAATAGCGGGACATAATAATTCTCCAGATCTGTTCTAGTTGGCGTCTGCGGCGGGTTCAGTGCTTGCACTGTCCTGCGTGACGCTATCATCATTATCGCTGCTGCTTTCGCTGTCGCTATCAGATGATCGTGGCTTACGTTCCTCATCACTGCGTGACTCTTCTTTTTTAATCAGATGAGATTCATCGGTGACTGGTCCGTCCTGCTGGATAACCATGTGCCGGATAACAGCATCATTGAACTTGAACGCGCTGGTGAGCTCTTCCAGGGCATCCTGGGTGCACTCGATATTGAGTAGCGTGTAATGCGCCTTGTAAATTTTGTTGATCGGGTATGCAAGCTGACGACGACCCCAGTCTTCCTGCCGGTGGACGACACCCTCACGGGTTTCGATGATTCCCCGGTACCGCTCAATCATTGCAGGTACCTGTTCGCTCTGGTCAGGGTGGACCAGAAACACGATTTCGTAGTGGCGCATTATTGCTCCCTGTGGATAACGCCCGTCTCCTTGAATCTCGACTAACCAGGATGGTGTGCGAGCATGAAAAGGCGACTGGACGAGGAAGTTGGCCTTGCCGGATGACAAAGCCTTCCAATGGTAACGAGTTTACTGGGCTATTGCAACAAAATAAGGGCGAGAATTTACCTCAAAATGCCCTAACTTACCGGAACTTGTTCAAGCGACAAATGCATTTTTATTTTGTCTCCAGCCCTTCAGTGCGTTGGCGCACCGCTTCGAACAAACTGACACCTGCAGCCACTGAAACATTGAGGCTAGATACCGAACCGAGCATGGGAAGGTGAAAAACATCGTCACACTGCTCCCGAGTCAAACGCCTCATACCTTTGCCCTCAGCACCCATGACCAATGCCACATTGCCTGACAGATCCAGCTGATAAAGGCTTACGGACGCCTCACCGGCAGCTCCATAGACCCAGACACCCAGCTTTTGCAGTTGATCGATTGAGCGCTGCAAATTGGTTACCTGAAAGAGCGGTACAGACTCAGCAGCGCCACTGGCAACCTTACGCACTACCGGTGTCAAGCCAACACTGTTATTCGCAGGAATGATAACCGCATCTACCGCTGCCGCATCAGCTGATCGCAAACAGGCTCCCAGATTATGCGGATCCTGAACCTCATCGAGGATGAGTATAAGCAGAGCTTGCTTACGCTCTGTGGCAAGTGCTGAGGTGATGAAGGCTTCAAGGTCATCGCGGATACCGCTTGATGAGACATTCAAGACAGCGACTACCCCTTGATGCTGTAAATCAGGCGCCAGCTCATTAAGTAACGATCTATTGACCTCTTGAGTGTCTATCGCATGACGACCAGCCAACTGACGAAGGTCTCGCAACCTTGTGTCACGTCGGTCTTTCTGTACCAGCAACTTCTCTATTTCGCTGGCAGATGACTTTAACGCCGCTTTAACGCTATGCAGACCACCAATGTACTGCCTGGCCGCGGGCGTTGCACAAGCAGCTGCGCAGGGCCTTGCTGAATCCGATTTATCTCCCTTGGCCATAGTCGGCTACAACGGCTCACAAATCACGCAGCGCGCAACCCATCCCGGCATGCGCCTGCGGAGACAGTCGGGCAAGCATCTTCGTATCATCTTAGCCCCGGCGTTTCCTCGTTGTACCTTTTTTAGCGACAGCCTTATTTTTTGTGCCCGCTTTTTTAGCTGCGATTTTACTTGCTGTTTTTTTACTGGACGCCTTACGTTTGACAACAGCCGATAAGCTGGAAGTTTTCTTGCTACCTGATTTTTTGCCGGAGGTTTTTTTACGCATGACTTTACTGGCATTCGATTTTCTGGCGGTAGCACTGCCCGCGCCTGCTTTCCTGGTAGTCGGCTTTTTACTGACAGTTTTCTTACTGACAGTTTTTTTGTTCGCCGTCGTTCTGCTAGTCGGATTTTTGCTAGTCGTCTTTTTGTTAGTCGTCTTTTTACTGATCACCTTTTTACCGACCACTTTATTACCGACCACTTTTTTTCCAACCAATTTTTTACCGGCTGCTTTTTTACCGATCGCACTCCTGATTGTCACTTTCGAGACAGTCGTTTTCCTGACAACCGCTTTCTTGCTAGTCTGCTTTTTACTCGCCGCTTTTTTGGCAACTACTTTATTGGCAAGCTTTTCCACGGTAGTTGCAGTTTTGGCCGCAATCTTTTTACGATTGCTTGTTTTCTTGCCATGCGCCTTAGCGGCGGCTGGTTTATCGTTGGCGGCAGCCTTCTTTTTAGCCAACTTACCTGCAGCATCAGCCTTGGCACGACTTTGACTGTCCTTTGCACTAGCCGCGCTGCTCTTGCTATTCTGCTTTTTACCGGCTTGCTGGTTTTGCTTGTCAGCATCCCAGGTCTTAGCATCCTTACTTCTGGCTTTTCTGGCCTTGGCTTTTCTGGAAGATGTCTTGGTTGCTGTTGTAGTCACCGCCTTCCCATCATCGTCCACCTCGACACTCTTTCGATGCTTACCGGCAGCGATCTGCTCTGCCCGTTTTTCTATTAGTCTCAAGGCGCGTTTTTCGTCACGACGCCGCTGCTTTTTCTTGCGTTTGAGTTGACGGCGTTGTTCGTCACTGGCAGGCTTTTTGTTACGACTCGCCGCGCCTGAAGCTGGCACGGCAGCAGGAGGCTGAGATGACTGCCCTGACTTGTGTTTCTTGCGATTACGCAAGGGTTGTTCCTGACGGTGGGCCTGAGCCCCTTGATCAACCTCGTTAAAATCGATCTTGCGCTCTTCCAGATTAACTGCCGCTACCTGAACCCGGATGGTATCGCCCAAACGATACTGTCTGCCAGTGCGCTCACCGATCATGGCCTGTGCAGCTTGATCAAATTTGTAAAAATCACGAGCTAGATTGGTGACATGGATAAGACCTTCAATGTGAATGCCCTTGAGTTCGACAAACAGCCCGAATGATGTCACAGCGGTGATGACACCATCAAATTCAGCGCCGACATGATCTTGCATGTATTCACACTTTAGCCACGCAACAACATCACGCGAGGCATCCTCCGCGCGCCTCTCCGTACGCGAACAACTCTCACCGAGCGCCGCCATGGCTTCCCGGGAATAATGATAGCCAGAAGACTTGCCATGCGCGATCGCAAATTTCAAAGCTCTGTGCACGAGTAAATCCGGGTAACGTCGGATCGGCGATGTAAAGTGCGCATATTGATCAAGAGCCAAACCAAAGTGCCCTTCGTTTTTTGGCTGATAAACGGCCTGCTGCATGGAACGCAACATCACTGTCTGGATAACACTCCTATCGGGTCTGTCAGCGATAAGCTCTGCCAGTGCTGCATAATCAAGTGCGCTGGGCTGATCACCGCCGCCTAAAACCAGTGAACGAAGCGCCAGAAACGCACGCAAATCTTCCAGCCTATCGGTTTTGGGGCCGGCATGAACGCGATACAGGGCGGGTATTTCTTTTTCTTCCAAAAATGCTGCGGCATGAATGTTTGCCAGAATCATGCATTCTTCGATGAGTTTGTGTGCATCGTTCCTTTCGATGGGCACGATCTCTTTGATCTTCTTGTTGTCGTCGAACACAATATGCGTCTCGTTCGAATCGAATTCTATGGCACCTCGAACACGGCGTTTTCCCGCCAGTACTTTGTAGAGCTTGTGCAACTCCTGAATCATGGGCATCAGCGATGCGTGTTTGTCACGTAAAGGTGAGTTTTTGTCGGTAAGCATTTCATTGACCTGATCGTAGGTCAGCCGTGCATGGGAGCGCAAGATACCGTTGTGAAAACGCCTCTTTTTGACGTTGCCATCGCCATCGAGCCTTAGCTCGCAGATCATGCAAAGCCTGTCAACCTCAGGATTCAGAGAACATAGGCCATTGGATAACACTTCGGGCAACATTGGCACCACGCGCCCCGGGAAATACACTGAGGTTCCACGCTCAATTGCTTCTGCATCAAGGGCCGATCCTATAGACACATAATGCGCAACATCCGCGATGGCGACCAATAGTCGCCAACCGCTTTCAAGCGGCTCACACCACACAGCATCATCAAAATCACGAGCGTCTACACCATCAATGGTAATCATCCGGGTATTGCGAATATCCATTCGCCCTTCAGCGGCGTTGGCATCTACCGTGGTTGAAAACGCTGCAGCCTGTTCGAGAACCTCATCGGGCCATTGCGCCGGAATACCATGGCTATGCAGTGCAACATCAATTTCCATCCCCGGGCGCAGGTGTTGTCCGAGTACTTCAATAATTTTACCGACCGGCTGGTGTCGCCGCGTAGGCTGCTCGATAATTTCAGCAACTACCATGTCGCCATTCTTTGCATCTGCCAATTCGCCAGGTGCAATAAGCAGATCCTGATGGATGCGTTTGTTATCGGGCAGTACAACGGTGGTGCCCCGGTCGATGGAAAGTCGGCCCACCAGGGATTTGTTAGCTCGCTCCACGACATCGACAATGCGCCCTTCACGTCTGCCACGCCGATCTACCCCTGTTACACAGACAACGACTCGGTCGCCATGCAACACCTGTCGCATCTGCTTGCCGTTAAGAAAGATATCTTTATCACTGTCCTCAACGATAACGAATCCGAAGCCATCAGGATGAGCGGTGACTCTGCCTGCAATCAGGTTATCGGCATCTACCGGGACCAGACCGCGTTTGCGATTCTGGATAAGTTGTCCGTCACGAATCATGGCACCTACGCGTCGACGCAAGCCCTCCATGCCGTCCTCATTACCCAACAGTTCAAGCTTCTCAGCAAGCGCCTCGAAATCTACCGGTCCCGGCTCTTCACGCAGCGTGCTGGTAATGAATTCGCGACTGGCTATCGGACGCTCGTACTTGACACTTTCGCGCTGACGATACGGATCAATGCGTTCACCCTGTTTTTTATCCTGACGCGGATGCTGTTTATGGTTTTTTTCTTTGCTCATGCGCTGCCGAGGGGTTTAGCCGAGGGGTTTGGTAAGGGGCAAGGGTACGTCAAACATCGTGTTCAAGTGCGGTATTGAGAAAAATGATCAAAACTGGCAATTGACACACGCGGAACACTTAGGTACATTTCGCGCTTCTCGAAACTCGTATTCGGGCGACACTTCATGCCGAGGTGGCGGAATTGGTAGACGCGCATGCTTCAGGTGCATGTATCCTAGGATGTGGAGGTTCAAGTCCTCTTCTCGGCACCATATTATCTCTAATTACCCCATTAGAGATAATCCTGCTGTTAGCAGACATCCTAGCCATCGTAAGGCCATCGAATCACAACGTTCTCATTGCGTTCAGGACCTGTCGACACAAGATGCACAGGCACCTCTGACAACATTTCAAGACGCTTTATATACGATTGTGCAGCCGCTGGGAGCTGATCCATCTCTGTGACCCCGGCAGTATTGGCCTGCCACCCTGGCAGACTCTCGTACACCGGCACACAGCGATCGAATTCGTCGGCACCGATGGGCGGATGATCAATCTGCTGACCATCCAGCTCGTAGGCGACACAGATTTTAATCGTTTCCAGGGTATCCATGACATCCAGCTTTGTCAGACAGAGACCTGTAACCCCATTAAGGATGGCCGCACGGCGAACCGCCACAGCATCAAACCACCCGCAACGACGTTGACGGCCTGTTGTTGCGCCAAATTCGTTTCCCCGTTCGCCCAGCTCTGTACCAACATCGTCAAACAATTCTGTAGGAAAAGGCCCTGCACCCACCCGGGTGGTATAGGCCTTGGTGATGCCCAGCACGTAGTCGATGGAGCCTGGACCACAGCCGCTACCACTGCAGGCAGCACCTGCAACGGTGTTGCTGGAGGTGACAAACGGGTATGTCCCGTGGTCAACATCCAGCAAAGTGCCCTGCGCACCTTCGAACATGATGCGATCACCGGCTTTACGGTGTCGCTCTATCATGCCGGGGATATCATCTATCAATGGTGCAAGTCGTTCAGCGTAGGCACGGGCCACACGCTTGATGGCTTCCGGATCGACAGGCTCCATGCCATGCCCAGCTAATGTGCCATTGTGATAGGCGCAGGCGACATCAATTTTTTCATCGAATCTGTCCAGCGCCAACAGATCCTGAATTCGCACGGCACGTCGTGCCACTTTGTCCTCGTAAGCGGGACCGATACCACGACCCGTGGTGCCGATCGCATGCCTTCCCGCTGCTTTTTCCCGCGCCTGATCCAAAGCAATGTGATACGGCAGAATCAAAGGACATGCACCACTGATGCGCAGACGCTTCTCCACCGGGACACCGCGGGCGGTGAGCATGTCAATTTCCTTGAAAAGGGCGTCGGGTGACACGACCACACCATTGCCGATTACGCACATGACGTTTTCGCGAAGCACGCCGCTGGGCACAAGGTGTAATACCGTCTTTTCATCGCCGATAACCAGCGTATGGCCAGCGTTATGGCCACCCTGAAATCGCACAACCAACGACGCCTGCTCGGTAAGAACATCAACAATCTTACCTTTGCCCTCATCACCCCATTGCGTGCCAAGCACGAGCACACTGTTAGTCATACATTTGATTTCTCTGTTTGTGTCCGGAAATACAACTGATTTTATCGCGACGAACTACAACGCCTCAACGGCCCATCGGCCATCGCGCAGTACAAGCTTTCGGTCGCACTGACATGCGGATGCATGCAGTGCTGATCCTGGCAAGTCAAGCACCACCCGCTCGCCACTGGAACGTAATTCTGAAATTTTCTTATTCACACCATCGCCTGTAGTGCTCTGCACCCAGATTCCGCTGCTTGCAACCTTTAAGGAATCTGCAATCGGACGCTGCGCTGACGATAGGCGTATGAGGTCGCCACTGAAGCCTGTGGCAGGACGTGCCTGTCCGAATGCCTCACCTATCGCGTCATACCTTCCGCCACGTGCAAGCTCACCACCTGCATCGTCGTAAAGTGTAAACAGTATTCCGGTGTGATAACTAAACCCACGCAACTCCGCAAGATCAACATGGATTCGTATCAAGGGGTGGGCTGCAACGACTATATCGACGACGGCTTCCAGGTTATCAAGAGCCGCAAGGGCTTCAGGACAACCATCACCCAATTGATCCCGTGCAGCGCTAAGTACCGCCGCACAATCGCCTGACAAATTCATGAGAGCATCAATATTCGCGCGCAAGCGCTCCATTGAGGACCGGTCTTCGCAAGCTTGCAACACCTCCATGACTTCGGGCCTTGAGCCACGCAAAAGTGACTGGAACAATTGTTTTTCTAAACCATCGGTTAACTCCGCATCTTTGATGAGGGCACGGTAGACACCGACGTGACCGACATCGAGAAGCACCTCGTCTAGCTGCAGACCCGCTAGCATGACATTATCGAGCATGAGCTGGATAATCTCTGCGTCACTTTCAGGTCCGCTATGCCCGAAAAGCTCGGCACCAAATTGCAACGGTGTGCGACTACTGCCCGCGCCATCTGCCCGGGCTTTCAGGACACTACCTGTGTAGAAAAACCGATTAGGCAAATCGGAACGCAGGGCGTGCGCGTCCATCCTTGCCACTTGCGGTGTCATATCTGCACGTATACCCAAAGAGCGGCCATTGTGCTGATCGATAATCTTGAATGTCTGTACGTCGAGCATTTCGCCAGTGCCAGTTAACAGGCTGTCGAGGTACTCGATCATGGGCGGCATGACGAGCTCATAGCCCCAGCGATAGGCACTGTCCATGATCTGCCTGCGCAGACCCTCCACCCGCCAGGCTTCATCGGGCAATAGCTCATTGACACCGTCAGGCAACTGCCAACGGTTTGCGCGCAGATCTTTCACAGCAGTTTGATGTTTCAGCGGATGATGACGAGGAAGACGACGCCCGCAATCATACTCGACAAGCCAACAATGCGCAGCTGCTGTTCCGGTAGCTCGAGCATTGCCCGCACTGCCTTCTTGTAACCTTCAGGATTAAGGAACGGCAGAATGCCCTCAAGCACCAGCACAAGTGACACAGCAGTCAGGATTTCAACAAGCATATTTGGACCGTCAACAACCCTGTGACTGGCGGAAATACAGGACTCAGCCTGCACATCGAGGCAGATACATCAGCAAATTTTGCAGACCAACAACCTCAAATCTGATTGTCGATCTGTACGATGGCAAGCTGGAGGCTAAGGCTTGGGTGCGCCCGCAGCACCGTTAAAGTATCTGAAGAACTCTGATTTCGGATCCAGCAACAACACATCACCGCCACCACTGAAAGCTGATCGATAAGCACTCAGGCTCCTGTAAAGACTGTAAAACTCAGGATCCTGGGTGTAGGCCTCAGCGTAGGTCTTTGCTGACTCTGCGTCGCCTAAACCGCGCGTCTGCTCGGCTGTTGCATACGCTCTGGCCAGTAGCTCCTCGCGCGCACGATCTGCAGTGGCCCGAATGATCTTGGCCTGCTCTTCACCCTCGGAACGGATACCGCGAGCAATCTGCTCACGATCTTTCTCCATTCTCTGGTAGACCGACTCTCGTACGTCTTCAGGAAGCTCGACCTTTTTAATCCGCACGTCTATTATCTCGATACCCAGGCTCTCCGACTGGACATTGACTGAGTTCAGAATCTCCTCTCGCAGCGTCGAGCGTGCAGAGGCAACAACCTCCTGGATGGTTCGACGCCCGAAAGCGTCCTTCACGCCCTCACGCACAAACTGGGTAAGCCGACTATCAGCGCGAGATTCTACACCGCCAAGACGTTTGTAGAACGTCTCTGGTACGGCTATACGCCATTTGACGAATGAGTCGACCATGACATTCTTCTTTTCATTGGTCAGAACTCTTTCCGGGTCCACATCCAGGGTCAGAATGCGCTTGTCAAATTTGTACACCTGCTCCAGTAGCGGTAGTTTGAAGTGTAAGCCAGGTTGGTAATCCGCCCTGGTTATCTCACCAAGAAACAATTTAATGGCCCTTTCACGTTCATTTACCGTGAAAATCATAGTGCTGCCAAGCAATAACAGCAGAGCGGCCCCGACTAACACCAGAGGGTTGGCTAGTCTATTCATCGTACTGCTCCTCTATCACGTGATCGTGCATCGTCTCTGGAAGGCAGAATCGATTCTCTGGGCAGGTCGGAAAAGCGAGGGGAGTCATTGCTGCCGCTGTTCAGAGGCGAGTTACCGTTCATCATTCCATTTCCGCCTTCACCTTCCGATCTATTCTGATTAACCAGCTGATCGATTGGCAGGTACATCAGGCTGTTGCCACCGTCGTTGTCGACCATCACCTTGCTGGTATTGCTCATGACCGTTTCCATGGCCTCAAGATATAGTCTTTCGCGAGTAACAGCTGGTGCTTTTTTGTACTCGGCAAGCAGAGACTTAAAACGCTCGGATTCACCGAGGGCCGCCTGCTCTACACGCGTCTTGTAGGCTTCTGATTCTTCCAGAGCTCGCTGTGCGTCACCACGTGCCCGAGGCAGAACCTGATTACTATAAGCCCGCGCTTCGTTGATGGTCCGCTCCTTGTCCTCACGTGCTTTGATGGCGTCCGAGAATGCTGCCTGTACCTGCTCTGGCGGCTGCGCACGCTCAAGGTTGACCGCTGTAACAAAGATGCCAGCCTCATAGTTGTCAAGAACCTCCTGCAAGCTGACAGCCGTTGTGTTCCAGACGTCGTCACGACCGGTAGTAATTACCGACTCCAGGGCTGTCGCGCCTATTACCTCGCGTACAGCGCTTTCGACGACCTCTTCCAGCGTACGATCTGGCCCACGCACGTTAAACAGGTAGTCTTCGGCGCTTTTTATGTTGTACTGAACGGCCAAGTCTATATCAACAATGTTCTCGTCCTGGGTAAGAATTAGCTGATTGGTTAGTCGGGCGCTTCGAATTTCCTCGACGTCTACCTTTTGCACAGCCTGAAACGGCCATGGCAAATGCCAATGCGGGCCTGGAGACGTAGTTTTCTTGAAGGCGCCAAACTGGGTGATGACAGCCATCTGCGCAGGCTGCACTACGTAGATCCCGGACAACAGCCAAACGATGCCCAGAATGCCTGCCAACAGACCAATACCTTTGCCACCCAGATTAGCACCCGGCAGACCGCCACCCGAGCTTGTGCCCCGGTTGCTTCCACCCGAGCCTCCCGAGCCGCCTTTGTTGCCTAACGTATTGTTAAACCAGTTCTTAAGGTTTTTTATGACTTCGTCAAGGTCTGGAGGGCCACCGTCATTATTCTTGCGATTGCCCCAAGGGTCCTTGTCGTCTCCACCTGGCTCGTTCCAAGCCATAAGGGTTTCTACTCCGTAGCCGAAAAGTCGGCAATTGTATTAAACCCGACCGGACGCCGCAAGTATCTCGCCTAGCGACTCGCGATCGGGAACGATGTCTTTCACTTCGATACTGTGTTCCCGAGCCAATCGGGCAAACTCCACGGCATCCATGTCGATATGAATATGCACTGCACCGTTCTCCTGCACGGCTTCTTCGATCACAGCATTGGCACTATACAGCTGTGCCCGTAGTTTACCCTGAGTTGGCAATAAGACCATCCAACCCGAGCATCTCTCAACACTCAATCTTTCGCCAAGTAGCTGCATAAGCTCCTCGACGCCGTCTCCTGTCATGGCGGACAACCAGATGGCCTGAGCCTCTCCATCCTCCGACCGCTCAACTGATACGCCGTGACCGCTCAAGTCGATCTTATTAAACACCATAAGTTGTGGGACTTCCTGAGCGCCAATGCCGGCAAGTACCTTGTCGACTTCGTCGCGGCGTTGCTCACGCTCGCTGTCATTATCATCAACTATATGTAGTAAAAGATCAGCTTCAAGAGTCTCAGTTAACGTAGAACGAAAAGCATCGACTAATTCGTGGGGCAAATCGCGAATGAATCCGACGGTGTCGGCAAGTACAGCCGACACTCCACCATCCAGATCCAGTCGCCTCAGCGTTGGATCCAGCGTTGCGAAAAGCTGGTCTGCAGCGTAAACAGTCTCCTCTGTCATCCTGTTGAACAGCGTGGACTTTCCAGCGTTCGTGTAACCCACAAGGGCAACCGTTGCAATACCGGACTTACCTCGTTGACTACGCCCCTGCTCACGTTGCCGACGAACTTTTGCCAGACGCTTTTTTAATACTCTTACTCGTTCGTTAAGCAGCCGTCTGTCGGTCTCTAACTGGGTCTCACCAGGCCCTCGTAAACCGATTCCACCTTTCTGCCGCTCAAGGTGAGTCCAGCCGCGCACAAGTCGGGTGGAGAGGTGAACCAGCTGTGCAAGCTCGACCTGCAATTTGCCCTCGAAGGTGCGCGCACGTTGCGCAAAGATATCAAGGATCAGACTGTTTCTGTCCAAAACACGCACACTCAGCTCGCGTTCCAGATTGCGTTCCTGACTGGGCGACAAAGTTTGCCCAAACAGCACGACATCAGCTTCGTGCTCTGCAAGTGCGAGTCGAATCTCTTCGATCTTCCCTGAGCCGATAAAATGCCTTGCAGATGGCTTGCTGATGCTTCCGACGATGGTGTCCAGCACCGTCAAGCCAGCTGAACGCGCCAGTTCGACAAACTCAGTGCGATCGTCTTCTGTATCAAATGTGGCATTGCCCTTCGGCGCAAACGGTTGAGTCTGAGAGACGCCCCCATTTACCGGCTGGCGCCAATGGCTAATATCAATGTGTACCAGCAACGCACTGTTACCGCTATCAGGACGATCAAACAAGCTGGGACGCTCTCCTGCAACAAACTGGCAACTGGTTGGCCAGGTGGCACCGATTGGAAGCAAGCTGCATGGACGGCACTGATCTAATCTGCAGCGTCTTCGTCACCAGGCAATGCCACTTTCACAGGTCGACTGGGGACCACAGTGGAAATGGCGTGTTTATAAACCATCTGATTGACCGTATTCTTGAGCAACACCACGAACTGATCAAATGATTCAATCTGGCCCTGAAGCTTGATTCCATTAACCAGATAGATAGAGACCGGAATGCGCTCTTTACGTAGGGTGTTCAGGAAAGGTTCCTGAAGGGACTGCCCTTTCGCCATTTCTTATATCCTTGCGGGATGTGCTTGATCGCCAGGCTTCGGCTCACCGGATTTCGCCGGATGACACCACTTCCTGATCGTTTTTGGGACCACCACTATTGATTGTCTCCCTATGTACCCGCGCTGTCAACGTCTACTCACCAGAGGTAGCCGTTACGAGCCGCCGCGCCACACGGTAGTTTGCCAGCTTAATAAGTCTGGAACGGGACACACTAAACTGCATAAACAGATATTAAGTCCGGGTTCAGCTCTTCGGCTTTACGCTACAGAGGCACACTATAATTTTGACACAGAGAGGAATTGTCATGTTATTAACTCAAGGATTCGCACGAACAAGAACATTGTTATTTGCCGTCGGCTTGTTGTCACTGGCAGGTAACGCAACGTCTGCAGAGGTATCAACCGCCATCTCACCGACAGAGCGACACGATCCCTACCTGAACGATGATGCCTGGATTAATGATATTGGTGCGCTTTTATATGACGACGTCGACGGTGACGGGTATTTCTCCGGCTTGAGCCTTACTGTCGACGCAGATTCCAGCTATGGGCGGTACGAGGTCTATTTAATCATCGATATCATCAACGAATTTAATGAGGTGGAGCTCTTTCACACCACAAGACGTTTTGATATTTACGACAATAATTTCTCCGACAAATACCGTATAGAGATTGATCTTGTCGAAAACTACGACCCGGGGCTTTATGAACTGCAAATTATTCTCGTCGATGCGCATGATGATCAAATTCTGGATCAAGTGAACGCTCGGGATTTTCGAAACCTGCGCGCCCTGCCTCTTGAGTCGAGGGATAATCAGTTCGTTGATAGTCCTGTCGTTGATCGCCCTGTCGTTGATCGCCCTGTCGGTCCTGCTAACGACGGTATAAGCGTTAACGAATATGGTGGAAGTGCCGGATTTTTTATTGTACTTTTAATGCTCCTGAATGGCGTATACCGGGCCTGCAGCTTCTCGGCTACAGAAACGGCAGGAACTATCAAATCGAAAAAATAGAGAGGAAACTTGTATGAAGGAAGGTGATTCAGTTAAATGGGCATGGGGCAAGGGCTACGGCCATGGAACGATTCAATCCATGTTTACAGAAAAAACCACCCGGAAAATTGATGGCAATGAAGTCACAAGGGATGGTAGCGAAGACGACCCTGCCTGTTACGTGAAAGTGGACGACGGCAATAACGTGCTCAAGTTGCAAAGCGAGCTTGAAAAAGACTAGTACTTCGTCAATATCAGGTTTCAGGATTTAGCGGACCGGTGCACTCTCCTGACCAGGCGGCCTATTGAAGGCTCGTATTTTGCCAACCATGGGGGCATACGTCGAGAAAAGGTAACGACGAAGAGGCGCGCGCTCCGGTCCGCCCAAAGGGAGAAGGCTTTAGAGCCTGTCTGAGCAAAACGCGCTGCTCATCTGCCATTTGCATCGTAACAACATCCTTCGCGAAGGTTTTTGGCTGTTCAGACAACGTTGTGCAAGCAAGTAGACTTATAATCAGGTCAGTAGACCCAGGAAATACCCCCACTGATCCCAAGGAGCTTGCCTTCCCATGTCCGAATACCAGCGACAACATCAAGAATCACTTGATGACCCTTCCGGCTATTGGCTCAAAGCTGCGAGTGATGTCCACTGGTTCAAACCACCCTCGCAAGGCGTCGACACGTCCGATGCACCATTCGACCGCTGGTTTGGTGATGGTCTTGTCAATGCCAGTTACAACGCCCTCGACTATCAGGTTGAAAACGGCCGTGGCAATCAATTGGCCTTGATTCACGACAGTCCGGTTACCGACACCCAAACCCGATACACCTACAGTGAGCTGCTCACAGCGGTCGAAAAATTTGCCGGTGCATTGGCGGCGAAGGGCATTACCAAAGGCGACCGCGTACTTATCTACATGCCGATGATCCCCGAAGCCACAATCGCCATGTTGGCAACGGTACGTCTTGGCGCGGTGCACACGGTTGTTTTCGGTGGCTTTGCCGCGAAAGAGCTGGCGGTGCGAATTGATGATTGCGAACCCAGGATTATTGTTGCAGCCTCTTGCGGCATCGAGCCTTCACGTATCGTTGAATACAAACCCTTGGTTGATGAAGCCATCAATATAGCCACGGCAAGCGTTGCAAACTGCATTGTTTTTCAACGCAAACAGCACCCCTGCAATCTAACCGCGGGACGTGACCATGACTGGAATGAACTCATGTCAGTGAGTGATCCACACCCCGCCGTGCCACTGGCCAGCACCGATCCGATGTACATCCTCTATACCTCTGGCACAACAGGCTCTCCCAAAGGCGTAGTGCGCGACACCGGTGGCTGTGTGACCGCACTCAAATGGAGTATGTCTGCGGTATACAACGTTGATCCGGGAGATGTGTTCTGGGCAGCATCAGATATTGGCTGGGTGGTGGGACATTCTTATATTGTTTATGGACCACTGTTTCACGGCTGCACAACAATCATGTATGAAGGCAAGCCCGTGGGCACGCCAGATGCCGGAGCTTTCTGGCGCGTTATTCAGGACCATAAAGTGAAGGTGCTATTTACCGCTCCCACGGCATTTCGTGGTATCAAGCGCGAAGATCCTGCAGGCAAACTCTTAAAGGACTATGACACCTCATCACTGCGATCACTTTATCTGGCCGGTGAACGCTGCGACCCTGATACCTTGACCTGGGCACAAGATCATCTGAACGTGCCAGTGATCGATCATTGGTGGCAAACTGAAACCGGCTATTCGATTTGCGCGAACTGCCAGGGTATTGAGCCTATGCCGATTGTCGCGGGCTCACCTTCTGTTGCCGTACCTGGCTACGATGTGCAAGTGCTGGACGAGGCAGGCGCCTTGTTGCCACAGGGCGAGATCGGTTCCATTGTTGTGAAGCTTCCCTTACCGCCCGGCACGTTCTCCACATTGTGGAACGCGAAAGAGCGCTACGTATCCGCCTATTTTGAACGCTTCCCGGGTTTTTACGAAACCGGTGACGCAGGCTTTATCAATGAGGATGGTTATGTCTTTGTCATGGCCCGTACCGATGACGTCATCAATGTAGCAGGCCATCGGTTATCAACAGGCGCTATTGAAGAGGTTTTAGCCAATCATCCTGATGTTGCCGAGTGTGCTGTCATGGGAGCTCATGACCCACTCAAAGGACAACTACCCGTCGGGCTGGTTATCATTAACAGTGGTTGTGCAAAACCACACGAGCAAATCGTTAGCGAGCTTATACAAAAAGTACGTGACGACATAGGGCCCGTTGCTGCATTCAAGTCCGTTGCTATCGTCGATAAACTGCCAAAAACGCGCTCCGGAAAAATTCTGCGCGGCACCTTACGCTCTATAGCCGATAGCACTCAGTGGAATATGCCAGCTACCATAGAAGACCCAAGCGTGCTGGACGACATTACTCAAAGCTTGCGAACACTTGGTTTTGCACAGGATAACCGATGAACACCATTCACCACCGACTTAACGACAAGCGCGTTGCTGCGCTGGCAGGTGGAGGTCCACGCAGAGTTGAGGCGCAACATGCCAAAGGCAAGCTGACAGCACGCGAGCGCCTTGCCGTGCTATTTGACCCTCACACTTTTCGTGAATGGGACATGTTTGTCGAACACGATTGTCACGATTTTGGAATGCAGGACAACCGCATCCCCGGTGACGGCGTCGTGATCGGGTATGGGCGGATTGATGGCCGCCTCATGTTTGCTTTCAGTCAGGATTTCACCGTACTGGGCGGTTCATTGTCAGCAGCTCATGCGCGAAAGATCTGCAAGCTGATGGACCATGCCATGAAGGTACAGGCACCGGTAATCGGTATCAATGACTCGGGTGGTGCACGTATCCAGGAGGGTGTTGCCTCGCTGGGGGGTTATGCAGATGTCTTTCAGAAAAATGTATTAGCCTCGGGCGTGGTGCCACAAATTTCTCTGGTAATGGGACCATGTGCCGGGGGCGCTGTGTACTCACCCGCTATGACCGACTTTATCTTTATGGTGCGCGATACCTCCTACATGTTTGTGACCGGCCCGGAGGTGGTGAAGACTGTGACCCACGAGGAAGTAACACAAGAGGAGTTAGGCGGTGCCGGTACGCACACCACCAAGAGTAGCGTAGCCGACGGTGCCTACGACAATGACATTGAAACCTTAATGCAAGTGCGCAGGTTTATGCATTTTCTGCCAGCCAGTAACAAGGAAGCTGCCCCTCGACGTCAAACCATGGATGACGCTGCTCGCCAGATACCGGCACTGGATACACTGATTCCCGACAACGCCAATCTGCCCTACGATATCCGCGAGCTGGTTACGCGAGTCTGTGATGAGGAAGACTTCTTTGAAATTCAGGCAGAATTTGCGGCTAACATTGTTATCGGCTTTGGCCGAATGAATGGGGACACGGTTGGCTTTGTCGCCAATCAGCCAATGATATTGGCCGGCTGCCTGGATATCAATGCGAGTCGCAAGGCTGCCAGATTCGTGCGCTTTTGCGATGCATTTTCGATCCCTATTGTGACCTTCGTGGATGTGCCCGGCTTCTTGCCCGGCACCGCACAGGAATACGGCGGCATCATCAAACACGGTGCAAAACTATTGTTTGCCTACGGTGAAGCCACCGTGCCCAAGATAACGATCATCACTCGCAAGGCCTATGGAGGTGCTTACGATGTCATGGCGTCCAAGCACTTGCGAGGTGATATCAACTACGCCTATCCATCGGCAGAAATTGCCGTCATGGGTCCCAAGGGTGCCGTTGAAATAATTTTTCGTGCAGATCGCGACGATCCGGAACGCATAGCTGCGCGCACCGAAGAGTATCGCGAGAAGTTTGCCAACCCATTTGTTGCCGGTAGCCTTGGATTCATTGACGATGTTATTCGTCCGCAGAGCACCCGTGCCCACATCTGTCGTGACCTGGATATGCTGCGCAGCAAGCAGCTGGAAAATCCGTGGAAAAAACACGACAACATTCCGCTTTAACTGCGATATCACCATGATTAAAAAAATACTTATTGCCAATCGCGGTGAGATTGCCTGCCGAGTGATACGCACAGCGCGTCGCCTGGGCATCGCAACCGTTGCCGTGTATTCCGATGCAGATGCACAGGCGCTGCATGTACGCCAGGCTGATGAGGCCGTACATATTGGTGGCAATGCCTCTAGTGAGAGCTATCTGCGCATCGATAATATTATCGATGCTGTAAAACAGACGGGGGCAGATGCGGTTCACCCCGGTTTCGGATTTCTATCGGAAAACTCAAAATTTGCCAGTGCACTTGCCGACGCAGGCATCGTGTTCATCGGCCCTGGCATTCGTGCCATAGAGGTTATGGGTGACAAGATTGAATCCAAAAAACTTGCAGATCTTTCGGGCGTCAATACCGTACCAGGAAGCCCCGATGCCATGGCAGATGCAGACGAGGCCTATGCTGTTGCCGAGAAAATTGGTTGCCCTGTCATGCTCAAGGCATCTGCTGGCGGCGGCGGCAAAGGTATGCGTGTTGCCGAGACAATGAACGATGTTCGCGATGGCTTCATTGCTGCGCAAAACGAGGCGCGTAATGCATTCGGCGATGACCGGGTGTTTGTCGAAAAATTTATCGAGCAGCCTCGACATATCGAAATACAGCTCATCGCTGATGCTCACGGTAATTGCGTGTATCTGGGAGAGCGCGAGTGCTCAATCCAGCGACGCCATCAAAAGGTCATTGAAGAGGCGCCCTCCTCGTTTATCAGTGAAGCTACGCGAAAATCGATGGGTGAACAGGCAGTGGCATTGGCCATGGCGGTGGACTATCAATCGGCGGGCACGGTCGAATTCATTGTGGATGCCAGGGAGAATTTTTATTTTCTGGAGATGAACACACGTCTGCAAGTGGAGCATCCGGTCACTGAATGCATTACAGGAGTTGATCTTGTTGAACTCATGATCAACGTTGCCGATGGTCAGAAACTTTCCCTGAATCAGGATGATGTCAAGATTAATGGTTGGTCATTCGAGGCACGTGTCTATGCCGAGGATGCCGATCGCGGCTTCCTGCCCTCCACCGGGCGAATTACACATTACGCACCGCCAGAAACTCTGACGGCTGATAATGGTGCTTACACACGAGTTGATACCGGTATTGACGCTGGTGGTGAAATTTCCATGTTCTATGATCCCATGATAGCCAAATTGGTGACTTGGGCACCCACACGCATGGAAGCCATCGAGCATATGCAGGCAGCCATAGATTCGTATCGGATCAAAGGTGTGCAAAGTAATTTGCCTTTTCTATCAGCGTTATTCGCACATCCATCCCTGCAATCAGGCGATCTTACAACCCGCTTCATCGAGGATCATTTCCCCGATGGATTTGACAGTACGGTGTTTGAAAGCGAAGCACTGGAAATCCTGCCCATGGTGGCTGCCTGGATTGAATGGCGATCACGACTACGCGACAGACAAGTGGTCAATGCACCTGCTCTTGCGACCTCATCGGTCATGGCTGCCGTCTCTGATCAACAGGAGGATGATGATTTAGGGGAACACTTGTGCGTACTGGAAAATGATACCCAGACCAATGTCGAGATGAACAAACTGACTGGCGTAGAAACCAATTGGGCTCCCGGCGACTGGCTGTTTCATGGCTTCATAGATGGCATAGAAGTCAGAGTCAGCACTGAACGCGCCGGAAATCAGTGGCGTCTGAGTCAGGGAGGTTCGGTTCGTTACTTCAGAGTATTGGACCCGCACGTGGCAGCGCTCATTCATCACATGCCCGTAAAAGCTGCGCGTGATCTTTCAAAACTATTGTTATCGCCGATGCCAGGCTTGCTAATGAAGGTACTGGTCAGCGAGGGCGACACGGTGGCAGCAGGTCAGGATCTGGCTATCATCGAAGCCATGAAAATGGAGAACACGCTGAGCGCCAGTATCGCCGGCACAGTCTCTTCTATCGTGGCCACGGCGGGTGAAAGTCTGGCCGTTGACGATGTCATCATGGAATTTGAATCATGAATGCATCAGTCACACCGTCAGCACTTGGCAGACTCAACCACGTTGCGCTTGTGGTGGATGATCTGGACAAGGCCTGCCATAGCTGGAAGCACATGCTTGGCGCATCATTATCCGAGCGTCAAGTATTGCCAGAACATGGCGTTACGGTTGTTTTTATTGATTTACCCAACACCCGAATCGAACTACTTGAACCCCTGGGTGACGGCTCACCTGTCAGCCGCTTCCTGGAAAAACATCGCGGTGGCGGTATGCACCATATTTGCCTTGAGGTTAGCGACATTTCGGCAGCTCGGGATGAGCTCACTGCGAAAGGTGCGCGGATTCTCGGTGATGGAACGGCAAAAATCGGCGCTCACGGTAACCCTGTGATTTTCATGCATCCCGGCGACTTCCATGGCACGCTTATCGAGCTGGAAGAAGTTCCACTATGATTCGCGCATTGAGCAATGCGCACTTACACCATGTTTTAGCACTGGCCTCGTATACTAGGGCATGACACTATTTTTTATCTTCGCAACACTGCTCGTACTGCTCTCGCTTGGCTGGTTACTGCAGGGACTGTTTCGTGCCTCCGGCTCCTCCACCGATCAGGAAGCCGTAAACATTACCCTGGCACGCGAGCGGCGGCGAACGCTTGACAAGGCGCTCGCCGATGAAGCCATTGATCAAGCTACTTTCGATTATGAACGCGAGCAACTGGATTACGATCTGGCAGCAGATCTGCAGTCAGATGGCCATAGTTCGAAGCGTAAGGGTGGACAGATTACGGCTGCTGTTCTGGTCTGCGTTTTTGTACCAATAGCCGCAGGCGCCCTGTATCTGCACCTGGGAAATCCTGCCGCCATTACTCAATCTCGCGTTGCGCCAGCATCCGTGGCCGCCACTACTGCCGAAGGCCAGAACCCACCGGCACTTGAAGAGCTGCTGCCGCAAATGGAGGAGCGCCTTAACCAGCAACCCGACGACATCGAAGGCTGGCGTTTGCTGGGGCGAAGCTATCTGTCGGTCGGCGATTTCGGCAAAGCACGCAGCGCATTTGAAAAAGCCCTTGCTTTGGATGAAAACGATGTTCCTACCCTTGCGCAGCTTGCAGAATCTATTGCCATGGCCCAGCAAGGCGATCTGTCAGGTGAGCCGCTGGAATACATTAGCAGGGCTAACGAGATGGATCCGGACAACGAGCATGCGTTGTGGTTACTTTCTATCGCGCGACAACAGGTGGGCGAACATGAGTCCGCCCTGGAAGGCTTTGATCGCCTGGCAGATCAGGCGCAAGGTAACGCAGAAGCCCTGGCAACTATCGAGCAAATGCGCATCCGTTCTGTCGAAGCCCTGTCTGGTACATCCCCTGCTGAAAAAGCTTCACAGCCTGTTGAATCAAGCCCGACAACTGAAACTTCAGCGAGCGACAATGTTTCGATTTCAGTGAATGTAAACATATCAGAGCTTGCACGTTCTGCATCCACAGACGACCAGGTGGTTTTCGTCTACGCTATCGCCACCGATGGTCCACCAATGCCGTTGGCGGTTAGCAAAATAAGTGTAAACGACTTACCTGCCTCCGTTACCCTGGACAATTCCATGGCAATGATTCCAGACATGAACCTGTCGGCCTTTCCATCAGTCACCATTGGTGCTCGTGTATCCACCACGGGCAATGCAATAGCGCAAAGCGGCGACTGGTTTAGTGAAGCCCTGGATATCAGCCCTGCTGATATGGAAGACGTTGAACTATCAATAGATCAGCAGGTTCCCTGATTACTCCGCGAGACCAGCGAGTATGCAACATTGACTGAATAACAAGCTCGGGCATTTGACCCGAGCTTGTTACCAGGTTCGAGCTTAACCCTGGTGTTAAGCTACTCGGCGATCCTGATCCTGAACAAAATCCTCCATCCCATGACGTCCATAGCGCACGACGTGAGCGATTTCTCCGCGAGATATACCTAGATCGTGCAGTTCAGCATCAGAACATGCTTTCAGCTCGGTAATGCCTTGCCTGATCGCTGGCTCATTCATGCGTGAAATACTAACGACCTCTGCACTCGTTTTCGTATTTTCCAGGCGCCATGGATAAGCTGAAGGGCCTTGACTGAGAAGCTCCCGCGAGATTCCTGCCTGAGATAACGTCGTTGCGTCGACGTACTGCAGGTGATCGTAGATACGCACTGCCGCGCGTTTTTCCATGGATTGATAGATACTTTGGGATAGTGATTTAATAAAAGACATTTCTGTAACTCTTCATAAGTGGTGATAAGTTTACGGTCAGAAATGGTCCAGATTAATTCCTCCAAAGAATAATTCTTGTGGTTTTTTGCTGATTACACGTTATTCAACATGTAATCAGCATCGCAGATTAAGCCAGTTCAGAGACTGGAACCTACTAATTTCGCTCCTGAATGGCGTATTCAAAATGGCGCATCAGGCGTAATTATTGATCAATCCCCCCCATGCACATGTATTTAATTTCTGTGTAGTCATCTAAACCGTACTTGGAACCCTCGCGTCCCTGTCCCGATTCCTTGACACCACCAAACGGTGCCATGGCATTACTGATAATGCCTTCGTTTATTCCCACGATGCCATATTCCAGGGCTTCAGCAACGCGCCACACACGGCCGATATCGCGTGAGTAGAAATAGCTGGCCAATCCAAACTCGGTATCGTTAGCCATGGCAATAGCCTCTTCTTCGCTATGGAATCGAAACAATGGCGCTACTGGCCCGAATATCTCTTCTTTGAACACGCGCATTTGCGGAGTGACATTTGACAATACTGTAGGCTCAACAAAACGCGAGCCAGAATCTGAAGGCTGCCCGCCTGTCAATACCGTCGCACCTTCGCTGACTGCATCGTCAACAAAACCTGTAACGTCTTTGGCAGCCTTTTCAGTAATCAACGGCCCTACGCTAGTCGAGTCCTCCATGCCATCGCCCATCTTCAAGGATTCAACACGCTCCACCAATCGTTTGGCAAATTCGTCATATATACCATCCTGAATCAGCAAACGATTTGCACAGACACAGGTCTGACCGGCATTGCGATACTTGCAGATCATGGCGCCGTCGATAGCAGCATCCAGATCAGCATCATCAAACACGATGAACGGTGCATTTCCCCCAAGCTCCATTGATGTCCGCTTTACTGTTCTGGAGCATTCTTCCATTAAATATTTGCCCACTTCAGTTGATCCTGTGAATGTAAGTTTTCGCACTGCGGGATGACGGGTCATCTCGGCACCAATATCCGATGTTATGCCAGTCACGATATTGACCACGCCCTGGGGTATTCCGGCCTGCTCTGCTAACGCGATCATTGCGTAGGCTGACAAAGGGGTAGCGTTTGCCGGCTTGCACACGACCGTGCAGCCTGCAGCCAATGCCGGAGCAATCTTGCGCGCCAACATGGCATTCGGAAAATTCCATGGCGTTATGCAGGCCACAACGCCTACTGGCTGTCGAATACAAACGACACGCTTGTCACCATCAGGTGCTGGTATGACATCGCCATATACACGTTTTCCCTCTTCGGCAAACCACTCGATATAACTTGCTCCGTAACCAATTTCACCACGCGACTCGGCCAGCGGCTTACCTTGCTCAGCGGTCAGTATGCGTGCCAGATCCTCCTGATTTTCGAGCATCAGGTCGTGCCACTTACGCAAAAGCTTCGAACGCTCGTTCACCGATGTTTTACGCCAGACAATAAAAGCCGCCTCTGCCGCCTCAATGGCTCGTTTTGTTTCTGCAGTGCCGCAGTTAGCTACTTTGGCCAGGACATCACCGTTAACAGGGTTGTCCACATCCAGAGTCGTGTTGTCATCAGCTGCACACCACTGACCGTTTATGTAGGCATCAGTTTTCCAGAGCGAGGAGTTGGATATTTCAAGACTCATAGGGTTATCTATCCAGGGTAATAGCAAATAGTAGGGGCGGTTAGTGTAATCCAGGCGCCACAGAAGGAGCGCTGATAGTTCATCTAATATCGACTCTCTTGAGGCTGTGGACGGATTATGGGTAAAATTACGTTGGTAACTCGCTCAGCACACGCCGGATGTAAAATATATCGGCTCAGCAGCTGGCTC